>Ga0214219_1000497_pt1 | contig 15730 bp, 28 predicted proteins | sample TroBogypolimnion_26_FD_153057 | JGI IMG/M metagenome (GOLD analysis project Ga0214219, IMG submission 153057) | Freshwater microbial communities from Trout Bog Lake, WI - 25JUL2007 hypolimnion | ecosystem: Environmental > Aquatic > Freshwater > Lake > Hypolimnion/Profundal zone | place: Trout... | reverse complement strand
GCCTAGAGTCGAAGAAGTAAAAGAGCGCCTTATTCGGGACATTGACGATGTAGAAGTATGGATTGCCGAAGAAGATGGCTGGCACGATTTAGTCCAACGCATTTCCTTAGCTTTGCGCGCGCATTTATCTGATTTTGAGGCGCACAAAGACAACTTTGGCAAATGTTCTCGTTGCTATAACGAATGTCATAGCAGATCAGGTTTGCTTTGCGATGAATCGTGCAACACCTATGAGAATTACCCATGCGGATTTATTATTAGAAAAGCGCAGAAATTGTCGGGTGAACCTAATGCCTAGAGTCACTTGCGATAAATGCCACCGCCAAGTCAAGGAGAAATTCGCCGTAACAGTTGAGTTTCCTGACGGCTCTACTGAAATCATTTGTCGGACTTGTACGGCAGGAGGTAGGAAGTGATGAAGCGTTACGAATGTCCAGCTTGGCGTTGTAATTACCAATCAAGCCACCGGGGAAAAGTTGCCCTTCACATCAATCGCGGAATACACGGCAGGTTCACTAAGTGGCTTTACAAGAGATTTATTGGGAGAACTCGATGATTTGGACATTGTTCGGAATCGGAATGTACGGCTCGGGCTTGCTAATTGGAATGAGATTGGGGCAATACTTTTGGGGTTGTCGCCATACTCAAGCAATCACTATTACTAGTTCTTCGAGAACCGTTACCGCTTACCTCAAAGAAGGTGACTATCTATGAGCCTTTTAGATCAACTCCTAGAACCTTGGGAGGAATACATTGTGCGCCGAAAGTTAGAGAGAACTTTGGCAATTACGATTACTCGCTGGCCGGATGGCACGATTTGGATTGACGAAGTTGTGACTTGGAAAGCCGAGGTGCGCTATGAAAACTAGGTATTCAGCCGTTATGCCTGCCGCGTGGCTAGAGGATTTGGGCAAGCGCGATAGAGAAGTTTTGGAGAACCGCATAAAGCATGGAAACCCTATTGCCTTTAGAACTTCTACTGGGGTCATCTTGAAACTTTCTTGGTCGGTTCAATTCTGCGAGTTTAGGATTTCCAACGGGATTACCGTTGCCTCGACTTATACCGCAAAAGCGGCATACCGGTTCATCTCACACTTGAACCAAATGCCCGAGATTAAGGAGGCATTTTCGCTATGAAACGCCAAAAGCCAATTATTTCTGAACTCTTATTTCTTCTCATAGCTTCACCCGTTATCGCAATCGCTATCTACCTACTCAAGAAATTTGGAGGATCTAACTAATGGAACTTTACCCATTATTTTTAGCAACAGTAAAGGGCGTAGACGATGTTCTCGTCTATCAGTCCAAAGATTGCGGCATCAAAGTGTCTATGGATTTTAGTGGCAACTATCTCAAATGCACATCGCGTTATGACGATGCTTTTACCAACCTTCGCCCCGCGAAAGTGGTGGATGTGGATGCGGTGGTGATTAGCCACAAGGCGTGGGAACGCATTGAAAAGTTATACAAACTTAATCCACAACGGGAACGGTTTTTAGGGGATTTCGTCAGCGACATCGCGGAAGTTAGGCGTGTAATCTTGAACGAAAATCCTCATTTGGAACCCGTCACCGAGCCAAAAGGATTCGGGGCGATAGTTGAGGCTGCTACAAAATGGCATGGATTCCAAAGCTGGTTTCGAGCAAAAGATGGAGTATGGACTGGCGAGCGCGAAGATCATGTGGAGTTTGGTGATTTTATCAACCCAACAATTCTAAGCGAGGGGTTGAAATGACCGAAGAAGAGATTGTCCAAGAGGCGCAGAAGGTTATTGAGGAAGGTATTGAGCGCGAAAGCGAACTTGGTGAACTTGCTAAAAGAAATCTCGTTCATGCCGTTGGTGATGAATACTCTCAAAATAAGTACCGTGAACAAATTGCCCAACATGAAGCCAACCTCAACTCATGGCTCGCCCATAAAGCTGAATTTGACGAGTGGCAAAAGTATGTTGCCGATGTCACGGCACGAGAAAACGCTGACCCTGACTATTTTGCCAAGTTTCCGAGCATTGTTGATAAATCTCGCTTCTTACAAGGTGCGATTATCCGCAAAGCCAAAGCGATTAGGGGGGTGGAGTAATGAAGCGCGTTAATCCCGTTAGACCTTGGGCTTTTGCTCAGGTGTATGAGAAATTATTGGCAGTCGCTCAAGATTACGGTTATGCGCTTGCTCTGCACGGAAGCATGAATCGCGATCTTGATTTGATCGCTGTGCCTTGGACGGAAAACGCTTGTGATGCCAAGACATTACTTGAGGCGATTAACGAGGAAGCGAGCAGGTGGCAATTAGAGCCGTTTCGTGGAAAACCTGCAAACATCGATCAACCAGGACGCAAAAGACCTCATGGTCGTTTGGCTTACTCAATTCACTTTTCAGGTGGTGCCGCTTACATCGACATTTCGATTATGCCTAGAAGGGTGAAGCGCAAATGACCTACACACCAAAATACGCAACCGCCGAATACTTGGCGTGGATTGATGAGCAAAAGAAATGGCGTTGTTTTTTCTATCAAGCCGATGAAGCCGAATTTGTGGGTTGCGATAAATGTCCTAATTGCGCTTCTTATGATGCCAACCGAGATGTATTGGTGAGGCATGAAAGCGATTCGCAAGGGTGTTGTTCAACTTGCGGAAAGTACGGCTCAGTTATGTTTCCTTGTAAGACGGCAACAGACATAACCCAACGATTAGATGAGGTGATGTAGGTGAACATTGAACGGCACAAGGAATCTATCAAGTGGCAATTTTATTATGAGCCAGGAAACTTAATCGTCACGATTTGGAAGAACACTTTTTACATCTGTTGGCGTAATAACTGCTCTTACTGCAAGCCAATTCAACAAAGCGAGGTGGAGAAGTGAGTGAACAAAAAACATCATTGATAACTTGCGAACATGGCGGTTGGAAAATGTACGATAAATCATTTGACAGAGTTATTTGTCAACGATGCGGTCAAAACATTAACTATGAATTAAAGCAAGAAAGTTACCCCGACCCTGTTGCGATACTGACAACTCAAATTTCTACAAGCCTCGCCAAAGAAAAAGAGGCTTACATTGTCAAAGCGTTTCAAGAGATTGGTATAAATCCGCTAGTAATCGCTGAGCAACAAGCACTTATCGCAACTCTGAAATCGGACATCTTGTCACTCCGCGAGCAGATAGCGCAGGAGATTGAGGTTGATTGTAAACGCCGAGAACACGCTAAAGGTTCGGTCACTTCTGTCGGCGCAAACGGTAGTGAGGTTTCATTCTTTGAGCCAGTAGTTTGTAAGAGTTGTGCTAATGCCGCTGCTATCGCTAGGGGGCAAGATGAACCCCGTTAGTCGTGACACCGTTGTTATAGCTCGCAACGCGCAAAGAACCTCGATCCTCGCTGCCAATGATGCTTACCCAAAGTCCGGCACTAACCGCCGAAAGGTCTATGAATACATCCTGGCTCAAGGCTTGCGAGGCGCAACCGATCAAGAAATGGAAAAGGCTCTCAAGATTGATGGAAACACCATCAGACCGTCCCGGGGTTCGCTGGTCAAAGATGGCTGGCTTATTGACTCCGGTACAACTCGACCCAACGATAAAGGTCATGCTTGCATCGTTTGGCGGGCAGTCGAACAACTAGAACAGGGGCAATTGTTATGAGTGTTCAAAAGTATCGCAAGAAGCCAGTAGTTATTGAGGCGCTACAACTTCCCGATTATGTCAGCCAATCAGTTCACATTGAGTTGAAAGATTTTTTTGGCGAAGGTTGGGAGTCAATTTGGAATGGCGAGTTTGACATGAGTGGAAACGCAATCACAATCGGGATTCAGACACTCGAAGGAGTTATGACGGCTACTGAGGGTGACTACATCATCAAAGGCGTTAAGGGCGAGTTCTATCCTTGCAAGCCCGACATCTTTGAGATGACTTATGAAAAGGCAGAGTGATGGATAGATTCTTTGAGTGCGTTGCTTGTAACACTCAATTTCGCGTGACGGGAAGTAAAGGGAAAACCACTTATTTTTGCCCTGATTGTGGTGAAGATCAGTTAGAAATGTTCCAAATTTGGGGCATTGAAGCGCTTAAAAACCGTTTAAGGGTTTATTTTGGGCTTTGGGGAAAGGCAGATGTAACGATTTGGGGCAGATTCCATGACTCCGACTATTGATTTTGGCAATTTCAAGCCTATCGGCTGGCACTCAGCGTTCGGTTCAGGGCTGGCAAAAGGCAATTACTGGGCAAAATGCCCTCATTGTGACGAGGAATGTGTCTATACGGAAGATGGCAAACCAACCGCCTATCACCGAGGAAATGAGGTTTCCAATGACTAAACTCAGAACTCCGACCATTGGAGCCGTTATGCGACTTTCAACGAAGCGAGTAGCCATAGGAATTTTTGCCTTGCTGATGCCATTCGTTCCGGCAGCCAAGGCTTACGCCCTACCTAGCGGTCCACACTTTGCCGCCAAAGCAGACTTTGTTCCTGTTAAATCGTGGACTCATTGGAAGTTTGCCGGACATCCTCAAGAGTTTGCTTGCCTCGATGCCATCTTTACCGCCGAAAGTCATTGGAACGCCAAAGCGTATAACTCTGAGCCTGTTTGGATGGGCGGCAAGAAGTATCACGCTGGCGGGATTCCGCAGATTCTTGGGCTTTCGCCAAAGGTAAATGCTTACAAACAGGTTTTGTTGGGCATCCGTTACATAAACAGGCGTTATCACTCGGCTTGCAGAGCGCTGGCTTGGCACAAAATCAAAGGTTGGTACTGAGATGAAAGCGGTATCACTATTTTCCGGAATCGGTGGTTTCGAGTTGGCTCTGCGCCAATGGGGAATCGAAACCGTAGCCTCTTGCGAAATTGATAAACATGCTAGGAAGGTGCTGGCTCGCCATTTTCCCGAAACAAAGTTATTCAACGATGTCACAACACTCACAGGACAGGAGCTATTTGATGCAGGATTCGATTCAGATGGGGTTATTTGCGGAGGATTTCCGTGTCAAGATGTCAGCGTGGCCGGTGCTAGACGGGGACTTTCGGACTCGGACGGCAACCGAACCCGAAGCGGTCTTTTTTGGGAAGTTGTCAGACTTCTCGAAGAAACGAAAGCAAGAATCTTCATCCTTGAAAATGTCCCCGGCTTACTTTCGAGCAACAAGGGACGAGATTTTGGCATCGTCCTCGATAGTTTGGTCGAACTCGGGTACGGCGTATCGTGGCGAATATTTGATGCTCAATTTTTCGGCGTACCCCAGCGCCGTAAAAGAATCTTCATTGTTGGATGTCTTGGAGATGACGGGCGAACATCTCAAGAAATACTGGCTTTCTTCGACCGCAGCGGTTGGGATTCTCAGGAGAGCGAGCCGAAGGGGAAAGCAACTGCCAACCCCATTACGGGAGGCATTGGAGGCGCTGGCGAAGTAGTTAGCACGATTCCTGCTGAGATTTATCATCACGGCACAGTCGTTAATCAGGATGTTGATGCGGGGCATTTGATTGTTGGATTCACAGGTTCCTCTTTTGCTCAATACCGAGAAGGCGTAGGAACTTTACGCGCTAACGGTGGCGATCTTGGGGGGGGGTCTGAAACATTAGTAATCCAATGAAAGTCTTTACCAAAGGGCGCAGAGCGCAATCGGCGGAAGATTATGAAACTTGGATCGAGGGGGGGGGTGGCTCCCACTTTGAACTTAGGTGATAACACGGGCGATACCCGGGCTACGACTCTTATCGTTTTCTACGGCAATCGCGTGGCCGACATTCGTATTCAGGGCGATGTCATTAACACTTTGCAGGCAAGAATGGAAACTGGCGGGAATAACATGCCAATAGTGGTTTATCCGATTCAAGATGGGCGGGACATGGAAAAGAAGCAGAACGGGCTAGGAGTTGGTGAAGCGGGTGATCCGGCTAACACACTAGATCGAACCGGCGCGCAATCGGTAGCGATTGCCTTTGATACTCAATTTGGCTCTAACGCCAATACTTTTGAGGATCAAGCGCCAACGCTTAAATCCACTCAACAACCACCTTCGATTGCTTATTCGGTGCGAGAAGATGCCAAAGCCGACACCTTTAGCGCGACTGAAACCGAGATAGCTCTAGCGATTCAAGCCCACCAGCCGTCACCTCAATCCCATCATGCCCAACTATTTATAGCCGAACGCCGATCCATTGTTCGCCGTCTAACCCCTACCGAGTGCGAGCGCCTTCAAGGATTCCCGGATGGATGGACTGCCGATCAAACCGATGGACACCGCTATAAGCAACTCGGCAACGCGGTTGCAGTCCCTTGTGTTTCCTACATCGTAGAGCGCATGGTGAAAACGCTTGGATAAAGAATTGCGCGAGCTGACTTGGGAACGCTCTAAAGGTAGATGTGAAGTTTGTAGTTTGCCAATGGATTATGAAACATGGGATTGGTCGCACCGCAAAGCCAAGGGCAAATTTAAGACCGCCGAGGAGTCTTACTTCATCGAGAACGGAATGGCAGTCCATCATTTTTGCCACATGATTAAAATTGAAAATCACCCTAAATTGGCGCAACAAAAGGGTTGGCGCGTCCCGTCTTATCGCAACCCCAAGACAGAACCGATTGCCCTTTACGGGACGATTTGGGTCTATCTCACGGCAGATGGAAAGTACGCGGATGGTCGTGGCGAATTGTTAAACTCCTTACACGGCATTACAATTTGAATCTAAAGGAGAAATAAATGGCTAAGAATGTTTTGAGCGAAAAGTATTGGGATTCCGAACAAGTGGCTGCTTTTATTGGCGTTAAGCCCAATAATTTGCACCAAATTACTTCGCGCGAATTGAAAGTCCACACCGAAGGCCGACACCCGGATAACGGAAAATGCGCTTGTCTTCTTGTCACCCATAAAGGGCGTAAAATCGTGGACGGCAAAAGTAAAGTTCTGAATTTTTATCGCAGGGAAAAAGTTGAAGGTTACGCGCTCCGGCGAGGTGGTGCTTTCAACCCAATCCAAACCGTAGTAAAACGCACAAGAACATCACAAAAGATCCAAACCAAACACTCGGCAAATGGCCGACCATCCATGAAGGAGTAACACCATGTCAGATGCACTTATCGCACAGATCGTGGATCGGATTCCCACTTTGTCTGAGGATCAGATCCAAGCGCTCAACTCAGTAGAAACATCGCAATTTGTCGATGAAATGATCAAAGCCATCGAAACACCCGGCATCGAGGAAAAGACCGCTTTGGTCATGCAGCAGCTTGGAACAGAAACCGACCCCGGCGTATGGGCTATCGCTCGCATCGCCGTTCTCGGAATCCTTGTCAATTCAGATGTCCTCAAGCGCGCGTGGGAAGATGTCGTTGAACCTTTCCACGCCGAGACTTTTGCGGAAATCGCGCAAGAGGAAGTCGTTGAAGTTAAAGAGGGTCTGACAGAGGAAACTTTGCCACCAACCGTTGAGGTTCCCGTGACTCCACCTGACGAAGTAATCCCGCCAGTCGTTGAGCCTTCTGAGCCAGTTACGGAAACTCCCGTAACGCCACAGGTTCAAACTTCTGTTCCTGTGGCTGAACAAATCATTGATCCCAACGCGCAGGAAGCAACCCCTCCATCTGCTGATCCATCCGCAGGGGCAATCTAAGTTTCGCAAGGGGAAGGCGAAATGGAAGCGCGCAAGTTGAGTAGGTCAATCCATGACTCGGGAAACCGAGGGACCACCGCAGTTCGATTCTGCGGGCGCGCACTTTATGATTACCAGTCGCTCATTGACGACTGCAAGAAACCGCCAAATAATCCTGACTCATTAGACGAGATTGTGAAGGAATTAGGGCTTAAAGTTCTCCAACCAGGGGACTTCTACCAAATTTAGGAGGATCGTGAAATCGTCCGGCGAGTGCGGAAAGCATGCTTACGCGACATCTCACGAAGCGCGAATAGCGATTGCGGAAACTAAAGCCCGCGCCAAAAAGAGATTTAGAGTCCAAAGAGAATACTTGTGTAAAACCTGCGGGTTTTGGCATCTAACTTCTATGACGAAAGAACAATGGCAAGCAGTCGAGCGCCGCAGAAAATTGCGTAGGCTTTAGTTCTTTGCGAGCTGAGGGACTTTGAGTTCCAACAACTCCATGAAGCCCCGAGGCATTGGGGAGATCCCCTGCTCCCAATTTTCGACTGAGCGAATTTTGACATAGAGAAGGTCTGCTACATTTGACTGAGTTAATCCATGTGACTTTCGGAATTTTTTGAGTTCCTGTCCATCAACGACTGAGTTCATCCGTTTGACTCCTTAAATAGTTTTTGGGTTTCGGTTAGTTGTGGGCCGGTCCTATGGTGAACCAGCCCAAGAGCGTTGTAAAGTCTAATTATGGGCGCACCGTTTCAATAATGCCTGACTGTTCCAAGGCTTCCTGAACGGCTAGAGATAACGGGTAAGCCATGCCATCGCCTAATTCTTCGCCATTGTCGTACACCGTTACTCGGTATCCGATACCCGAAGGGTTGAAGCGTTGATCGTCCTCAAATTCCTCGACATGGAGTTGGTACTTTGTTCTCGCTGGCTCGTCCTCCCCGCAGCATGAGGGAGTATCGAACCCTCCGCAAGATAGGCAAGGATCGCCTAGCGCGGTAGGTTGCCACTCGATCCAATTAGAGCTTGAACCCACGGGCATGAGGTACTGAACCATGTCCACGCCGCATTGGCAGCGCCCTAACTTCGCATGGGGGTATTGTTCTATGTCTCCATAAGGTGCGTGTGTGTGTTCTGCGTTCACTTTATTCTCCTTAGATAGTCGTTCTAACCCCGTTTAGGGTCGTGCGCGGCAAGGAGTTGAACCTCACTCGGGCCTTTAACCCTCGCGCTGGTAATTATTGGATAGAGGTGTAATCGCGCCCGTTAATCTGAACGGCAATCACTTTATCTCGGGGGCTGAGAATGTCGCTAGAGCCTATGGCGTTGGATCGGTGCATAAGCAAGAAGGCCGGCCTCCACCCCGTAGTCCTGCTTACTGTTCCCGTGCGGACTTCCTTATCCCCGTTCGCGTAAGTTGCCTCGATCTTTACGCGTAGCCCGCGAAAATAGGTAGCTAACTTGGGGTCACATTCGTCTAAGGCTGAGGTGTCAAATTTGTCGCCCCATTCCGCGCGACCCTTTTCCAAACTTTCCTGGTACTTGCTCATTAGTTGCTCCCCATCACATAGGCACTAACTTCGATCCCTACCGAGTGGTAGAGCTTCGTTAGTCGCTTGATCTTTGGGATGGAAAACTCTCCACTTGCCCAAATTTCGCCCTTACTATCTCGGAGGGTCGTAGGTACTTTTGGATTACGCATTGTCTTACTCCTTAGTTCTCCCGCCACAGTTGGCAGGCTCGCCCCCACTCGCGTGAGTGGAGGCCGGTCCGGTAACTGAGTGCTTCCGTCTGTCTGTTATTGAGTTTTTACATCTGACTGCTGATTAAGTTTTGCTCCTACCAGGTAACCTCGGGCTGGCTCACCCGAGGCCCCTAGTTCGATCTATTTCCAAGTCGTGCCGCACACCCACCCTTCTGCCTCTTGTCGGCAGGTCGTAATTCGGGTATGAATTTGTAGTTCGTGGATCACCCACACCCCGCCCCCGATTAAGAGGGCGAGGATTAGGGCGCGAACACGCTTCCCGCGCTTCGTCAGTTTCATGCCTGAGCCTCGCTCAAAGGGTGCGAGGTTGCGACTCGCTCCATGACCACGCGGGCATAGTCCCCCGTATGGATAAGCCCTAACTCGTACACGCGGTTTAAGACTTCCGAGGGAATCTCCTCAACTAGCCAAGCAGAGCCAGCGCGGTAGCCACTTGCAGAGCATGGCTCGCACTCGTCCCATGAGGTTGCGGGATTTTGGTGCGCGCACTTCGCTTTTAAGTCGTTTAAGTGCCAGCGCTCCCAAATTGAAACCAGTTCGGAAACTGACCCACGATAATCGGAGTCACGAAAGTCCCGAACGCGCTTCAAGTTTTCGAGGTTCTGCCCGCATGAGATCCAATTACCATCCCGAGCGATTGAGCCGTACTTGGAAATTAACACGCCCGACATTGAGAGAGTTGTGAAACTTTCTAGGGGTTCGTGGTTAATGCTGGTGCGGTATTCCTCTTTTTGCTGGACTTCGGTTTCTAAATAAAATTTTTCCCCTTCGGGAGTTCTCCCGATAAATACGCGCTTGGTTGTCATGTCTTGCCCTTTCGCTTGTCGTGCTAAGTCCCTCCTTGGGACTCGTGCGCCTCTGGGACTTGAACCCATGCCCCCAAAATCGGGAAGGCGCTTCCTTGCTTACAAGTTCCCTGCGTGGCACCAATTTTCTGCGTGGTGTCCTTCGTCCATTGTGAGATAGTCATACATCTCGCCACAAGCGGGGCAGAAAAATAAATCCTCTCTTTGCGTTTGCTCCCAAGCCTTTAGCGCAATCTCTTTCGCTGGTAATTCCTCACACTCGCCTGTCATGATGTTAAACCCATCGGCAGAAGTCAGACTCCATGAATAACCCGACTCCTTCTCTAGTGAATAGCCAAGTGCTAACTCTGCGTAGAATCCTTCTGCGCCTTGCGGGTTCTTGAATAAAACCGAAAGATAATTAGGAAACTCCCACGCGATAGAGTGGATCACATCGTTAGGAATTACTTCTTTAGTCGCGTCAAATAGTTCTTGCGGGGTTACTTCTCTGCTCACTTTTATTCTCCTAGTTCTGCGAACCCTTTGGCTCACTCTCTTAGGGTACTCCCCAAAATAGGGAAAGGCAACTCAAAAGGGAAAGAGTTTTAGGGCGTAGCTCGTTCGGTGGTTCGGATAGGAAACAGGGGTTAAGGCTGTTTCAATTCATGGCGAGAGTGAACGGGCGCGGGGTATCGGTTAGCGATCCAAAGTCGCCGAAATAGGGGTTTATCTGTTCCGCTTACTACTCTCCTTGTATAGCCTTTATTGAGTAGAGAGAGGGAGTAAAGCGCGCGGAGCGCGTGAGCGTGAGTTAAGCGTAAATTATGTAAGGTAGTGGGATAGCGGTAATGGATTGCAGGTAACGGGAAACAGGTAAGGGGATTCATAGGAATTCGCCCAATTTCCTCCAAAATAACCCCATTTTTACCCTTTTTTCGTGTATTTCCCTCCACTTTGACCCCAAAATCGGGCTATTTATGAAGGTTTCCCTCCACTTGGAAAGGTTCTAGCCCCACGCCTCAGCCATCTGACTTTTAATAGGTTTAGACATTTTTAATGGTTTTGTCTAATTCACAAGGGTTTTACGGTGTTCACTATTTGAGATTTACCATGATTTCACGCTCAACAAGTGGCAATTAGCACGGGGCTAGACCGTTGAAATTGTAAGGTGCTGAACCATCTAAGCAGGTTGAGGGTTGGACTATTTCTTAGATTCTGTCCAGAGCTGAAATTGGCCGGTGCTTCGTGGTTAGCGAATCGCTGACAAGTCGCCACAAGTTCGGACTCTCTGGGCCTTGCTCTGCTGGTTGATGTCGGAGGGGTGAGAGTTCGCGCATAGATAGGGATTCTCTAACGCTTCGGGTTGCGTTGCCATGAATAGGGAAAGGCATTGAGTTAGTCTCAAACTTGACTGGGGTTATGCCGATAGGCGGGGCGCGCGCGAATTTTCTATACCCCCGCACAAAACTTATTTCAATTTCTTAAGCCCCGTAATCCGAAACCTCTTCTTTGACCCATAGGTTTTGCCTTTGCTTACTATTGCGTTGTATCGATTAACCCCCTGCGGGGGCAACTGCAAGGTTCGGCGGATTGGAAATTTTACGCGAGGCTGCGCCGCTATGTTACACGCAAGGAGTTAAGATTAAAGTATGGCAGGTAAGAAGTTAGACCCGCAGAAGGTGGCGCTCTTTGCTCTGCTTATTGAGAAGGGGTATAGCGAATCGGCGGCTGAGCGCGAGGCTGGAATTGCTCACGCTACTGTCCATCGCCAAAAACAAGATCCCACATCCCCTATCTATCTTGCCCTAGCAAATCTTAACCTCAAGGGAACAAGACTCCCCAAGGCTCTTAAATCTGACCCCCAAAAGGCTTTAACGGATTTCGGCTTTTTCCGCCAATACTTCTTTGCCCGATCAACTAGCCCTTGGGCTGAGGAGGCAGCCTACAAAGTAGCTGAACTACTCGAGACTGATCGGGAAGAATACTTGGTGGTGAACATCGCCCCTGGTGTCGGAAAGTCCACCTTCTTCACTCACGACCTTCCGGCATGGATTCTTGCCCGGGATCGATCGAAGTCTTTGATGATCGGCTCTGCCTCCCAAAACCTTGCCAACAACTATGTCAATCGATTGCGTAATACCTTTGAGAGAACTATCCCTGAGAAGGCTGACCTACGCCTGAAAGAACTTGGCATGGCCGAGGATGCTAAATCGACTTTGCCTTTAGCCTATGGGCGCTTTCGGGGAATTGGATCAAATGCTCAATGGTCAAGAAATGCCTTTGACATCTTGCAGCCGGACGGGGAGGCGCGTGGTGAGAAAGAGAACTCGGTGGTCGCTTATGGTATGGATTCAGGCTTCCTTGGCGGGCGTTTTGATTTCGTTATTTGGGACGACTTGGTTACTAATAAGACCATTGCTACCGAAGCGGCGCGCGAAAAGCTGATTAAGGATTGGGATGCGGAGAGCGAAACTCGTCTTGAGCCGGAAGGTCTTTTGATCCTGCAAGGTCAGCGCCTTGGGCCTAATGACCTCTATCGATACTGCCTAGACCAACGGGAATACACCGAGATTGAAGTTTCCTCCCCCGATGAAGCCCCCAAAAAGTATCATCACATCTCCTTCAAGGCGCACTATGACGAGAAGTGCGAAGGCGATCACGCTAGAGATGCGAAACCCTATCCCGAAGGATGCTTGCTCGATCCTAGAAGGCTTGATTTTAGAAAGTTGATGGGCAAGAAACTCAACAATGAGGGCAACTACCTCACCGTCTATCAGCAAGAGGATGTCGATACTAGAACCTCGCTGGTTAAGCGGGAGTGGATCGATGGTGGAACTGACCCTGAAACCGGGCAGACTTATCCTGGGTGTTGGGACGATAACCGCAGGATCGGCTCGGTGGAACTTCTCAAGGATGTCGCAGGCTTTTCGGTCATTATGGTCGATCCCTCCCCTACGAAGTATTGGTCAATTCAATGGTTTATCTACAACCCTGAGCATCAGTTCTTCTACCTTGTGGACATGGTTCGTCAGCCTATGGAAGCGCCGGACTTCTTGGACTATAACATCGCGGCAAGGCAATTTTCAGGGCTACTTGAAGAATGGGTGCAAAGGTCTAAGACTCTTGGCCGACCTGTCACCGATCTCATTATGGAGGCTAACGCCGCGCAGAAGTTTATGAATCAATACAACTATTGGAAGGTCTGGTCGGCGCGCAACTCCATCGACATCACACCCCATCAGACCAATAGCACCAACAAGCACTCTGAGGAGTATGGAGTTCAGACCATCGCTCCTCACTTCAAGTATGGTCGAGTTAGGCTTCCCGGCGATGAAGCAAGCGGTTCTCGGAAAGCCGTTAGCCAATTCGTCAAAGAACTTACCGAATACCCTGGGGCTACTGACGATACGGTGATGTCGTTTTGGTTCTTGGTATGGCAAGCTCCGAACATCTTTGATTCTCTCAATGTCCCTGAGTATTCCTTTGAGCGCCCTAGTTGGATGGCAGGTCGTGGCGAGCGTGTAGGTATCATGTAAAGTGGACAAAAAGTGTTAATCTGTCCACCAATAAAGGGGGCAATCATGGCCAAGAAAACACATCCCGGATTTAAGGCAGAGCAATCAAAGATCGCCAAAAAAGAGGGCGTATCTAGTAAAGCAGCCGGAGCGATCCTTGCGGCTGGCGCTCGCAAAGCTTCCCCCGCAGCAAAGAAAGCCAACCCAAATCTCAAGAAAGTTAAGGGCAAATAAATGGCTATGTCAGAGAAGGCAGATCGCAAGGCAGATCGCAAAGCCGGAGTCAAGGAAGGTTCTAAGAAAGACTTGGCGATGGATAAGAAGATGGGCGTAAAGCAAGATTCAAAGAAGAAAAAGAAAAAGTAAATTTTATGGCAACTTCCATTGATGACATCAGCGCTTTATTAGACGAACGCCGTTCTAGTAAGAGCGAAGTTGTTGCGATTATGCGCGACATTAAAAATGCCAACAATGGTCGCCTTGTCGTCCCGCTTCCCGAGATGGACAAGAACGAAGTTCCTGCGATTGCCAACCTCATTAACATTGGTATCGATGAAACAGGAATGAGGATGGCTTCGACTACGCCGAATTTGGAATTTCCTCCACTTCGTCCCGGCGTGAAAGTTAGCCAAGACAAAGCAGATGCCCGTATGCGCGCATCGCTTGGCTGGTGGTCTGTTAATGACATGAATTTGATTATGCGAAAGCGCGCTCGCCACTTTGTCGGCTATTCACAATCGCCTGTTTATCTCAAGCCGAGAAAAGATTGGGGATGTTCCGAGTGGAACATCATGGACCCACTCGATACTTACCCATCTGAATCAAACAACATCGTCCAAATGGTTCCTGACGATTGCATCTTTCTTCACACCAAGAATCTTGGTTGGCTCAAAAAGCGTTATCCCGATGTCTTTGACCAACTTCTGAAATACAAAGAGGGAAACAAGCCGTCAGATCAAGTGGACATCGTTGAGTATGTAGATGCTAATGAGACAGTTCTCTTTGCTCAATCTCGCGTTCAATACGATTCTTTGCGCCCATTCTTATTTACAGGCTCTCGCCTTGTACCAATGACTCGCGTTCCAAACCGTACCAACATGGTTCCAGTTGTTATCCCTGAGCGCATTAACTTAGATCACCCTCTTGGACAATTTGATGGACAGATTGGCATGTATCGCCAAGAGGCTCGATTGACTGCTCTTAACATCATCGCCATTGAGCGCAACATTTTCCCTGACACTTACCTCATTGGTCGTCAAGGCATGACTCCAAAGATCGTCAATGGACCTTATGACGGGCGTACTGGAAAGATCAATGTCATTTCAGGTGGCGACATCGAAGTTAAGACTATTCAGACAACGCAATCTACCGACATGGCGATTGACCGCCTTGAGCGCGCGCAACGCGCAAATGGCAAGACTCCTGCTGACATGACAGGTGAATCCGCCTCCAATGTTCGTACCGGAAAGCGCGGAGATGCAATTATGTCTGCCACGATTGACATGAACATTCAAGAGGGTCAAGAAATCCTCGCATCCTCGATGCAAAAAGAACTTAAAATCGCTATTGCTCAAGCCAAGTCTTATTTTGGCAACGAAAAGAAATCGTTTTACATTTCAGGCTACAAGTCAAAAGGCGATGTCGTTTATACGGCAAACGATGTTTTTGAGAACGATAACGCGACAGTTACTTATCCATACGCCGGAACAGATGCCAACTCATTTGTAGTTGCAGTCACCCAACGCAAAGGTGCTGGAATGTTATCCAACCGTACCGCGATGGAACTTGACCCTATGGTTGGCGATGTCGATGCCGAACTTGCGCTGATTGATTCAGAGGCAGCTAATCAACTGCTTATTGCTTCGTTCTCTCAACAAGCGCAACAAGGTCTTATCCCTCCTGCCGATGTCGCAGCAGTCGCGCAAATGGTTCAAGATCAAACCCATACTTACGCCGAAGCGATTTTGGCTCAACACAAAATTATGCAAGAGCGCCAAGCTACCCCTGCTCCTTCTCCTACTGCTCCCGAGGCGCAACCTGGAATGGCTAACCCTGGAACTGGTGCTGAACAACCTGCACCT
>Ga0214219_1000496_pt1 | contig 15734 bp, 8 predicted proteins | sample TroBogypolimnion_26_FD_153057 | JGI IMG/M metagenome (GOLD analysis project Ga0214219, IMG submission 153057) | Freshwater microbial communities from Trout Bog Lake, WI - 25JUL2007 hypolimnion | ecosystem: Environmental > Aquatic > Freshwater > Lake > Hypolimnion/Profundal zone | place: Trout... | reverse complement strand
AGCGGGCAGTTGGCAACTTTATTTTGGACGGCCATCAGAAAATTTTTTACCGCAGCGACAATGAAAAAACGGCGGGAAGCATTTTACAGTCCGAACTCAAAGCGCAAAAAAGATTAGCATTCCAATTGGTCCCCGCCGGGAATGCGACGGCGGATGGAGTTTTTGTGGAGCTGGATGCGCGTGAGATTTTTCCAAATGAAGGTTACTCGCTGACGATTTCGTCGAATCGCGTTGTGCTGCGTGCCGCAAGCGATACCGGACTTTTTTATGCTATTCAATCGCTGTTGCAAATGGTGTCTGCGCAGAGTGGAGCAAAACAAGGAGTCATTTCACTGCCAGCGATGAGCATCACGGACGCGCCACGATTCGAGTGGCGTGGATTTCTGCTGGATGAATCGGATCATTTTTACGGCAAGCAGACGGTGGAAGAAGTTCTCGACTTGATGGCCAGCTTGAAGTTGAACCGGTTTCACTGGCATCTTACGGATGACTACGGATGGCGCGTCGAGATTAAGCGCTATCCTAAGCTCACACAAATAGGTGCAAGTCGTAACTTCGAGCATACGAATACCGTGCCGCAGTTTTATTCTCAGGACGAGGTCCACGAGATCGTAGAATACGCGCGGAAGCGGCACATTGTTATCGTTCCCGAAATTGATATGCCCGGCCACGCTACGGCGGCGACAATGGCCTATCCGGAATTTGGTGAGGGCGGCATGGGCCATTGGGCCGGTTACACGTTTCACCCTGCAAAACCGGAGACGTATGAATTTCTAAAAAATATTCTACGTGAGATTTGTGATTTATTTCCCGGCCAATACATCCACCTTGGCGGCGACGAAGTGTGGTTTGGCAACCGGCAGTGGACGAATGATCCGACGATCGTGAAATTCACACGCGACTTAGGCTACACGAATTCAGTGCAACTCGAAGGGTATTTCAACCGCCGCATGGCTGCTATCGTTCACGATCTCGGTCGCACTCCGCTTGGCTGGGACGAACTAGTGGCTGCCGACGCGGATCCGAAATACACCGGTGTTTTCTGGTGGCGGCAGGACAAGACAAACATTTTGACTGAAGCTGCAGCGCGCGATTACCGCGTGGTGCTGTGTCCGCGCCTGCCAACCTATTTGAACTACGTCCAAGATGATTTCCAAAAAGTTGGACGCCGGTGGAAGAAAATTTTTAATTCGATAGACCTCGTCTATGATTTTCCAGACAAGGTCATTGCCAACAACGTCCCGGCGGGGAAAGAGAAGAACATCATTGGCGTTGAGGGGTGCCTCTGGACGGAGTTTGTACCGGATTGCACCCGTGCCAACTACATGATTTTCCCGCGTCTCGCTGCTATAGCTGAAGATGCTTGGACACCGACGGTGCGCAAAAGCGAGGCGGAATTCATGGGCAGGTTACCTGCGTTTTTGCGCGAACTGGACCGCCGACAGATTTCGCATTACGACCCCTTCAATCCGCTGCCGGCATTGGAGCCGCCCGGTTGCACAAATCAGGATTATAAACTGCCGCCGACCGAGTGAGAAAAAAAGTTTTTATGAAGCCCCACTTAAAAAATTATTGGCCGAACCACCCTCATGGCCAGCATAGCATAGTCACTTGTGCGGCCTTAAATGATTGTATTTCTGCCGGTAGTCAAGATGCCGAATATTAACCGGGCCGCGTTTGGGTGAGTGGCGATGCAGAAGGACATTGATGAGCTGAAGGAATTTTTGGAGCAGGATTGACCGGACAGAAAGCCGGGGCAGATGGGATTATTGTGAAGAGTGGCTGGCGTGGGCATATCTGCCAGGCACGATATGCCCGATGACGCTGGCATACAGGAAGCCGCGCTGGAACATCGCCTCGTAGACGTGCTCGTCAAAATCCCAGCCCTCGTATACGCGCTGTAACGGCGCAATCACCTTGGCCGGCCAGTGCGATATGGCCAGTGCGATATGGCCCTTAGGCGCGGCTTGAAGAAGTTTTGGGCTGCCGCCACGGCGGCGGCATGTTCGGTGATGTCCATAGCCGTTCAAGGGGCAAAGCCCACGCGTTGGGAGTTACGGCTGCCGACCTGATCCGTCGCGCCACAATAGATTTCCGCCAGCGAGTAATCCGCTTGTCCTTCCGGCAAGGTGCGCCCCTGCGCTACTGCCAGACGTTTGGCTTCCACGGGAGCCAGCCGGGCGAACTCCCGGCAGCCGGTGAGCCGACCGGGCCGGACGATGGCTTTGTCCAACTGCGTCAGCGTCGCGTTCGTCGTGGCGATCACGTGCAGCCGCAGATGATCGCCCAGAAATCCATCGGCGATGTTCAGCAGGTTGCTGACCTTCGCGCTGTTGACACCGTCACGGGGCAACAGGATGTCTTCTGCGTCTTCCACGATCGCGACCTTATGCCGGTCACCGTGCTTTTCGGTCTGCCCGATCCAAAAGTCGACGAAACGTGGACTCGACAGAACTTCAACGGCATCGATCGGCACAAAAAAGAATACCGCTTTGTTCAGTAACCGCGCCATGAGTGCCCGCAAGTAACTGGTCTTGCCGCAGCCCGGCGGGCCGTGCAGGACGGTGAGTCCGCTGGCGGTGGCCATCAACCGATCCAACCAGCGCTCTTCCCACGCCAAGAAGTCCGGGCCGTAATGCAACTGAAGATCGGTCGTCGCGATCGCGGCAGACCGCTTGATTGTGACCTTCTGCGCCTCCGGTTTTTCGGCCGAGAGATTGATGATAAAAAAATGCGGGGCTTCTTCTTCAACCGGCTTGCGAAAAGCCCGCACTTCATCAGCCTTGCGCATGGCGAGCGTGCGGGACGGCCCGTAGACCGTGAACCAGTCATCTTCAAAATATCCAAACAAGTCGTTGCGGAAATGGAACAGCAAGCGGGCGACCGATTTCTTACGTCCAAAACCCAGTGTCGTGTCCGAGCGGTAGAGCGCGGATGAATACGCTTTCAACAAATCCTCGCGCCGGAACGGACCCACGACCGACACGGCGTGGTAAGGTTTGCGGTGGAGCCGATCCATCAACTCCAGCTTGAAGAACGACACTTCACGCGGCATGTAGGAGTCCCAGAACGAGTCGCCCGGATCGCACTCGTCGTCCGCGTCCGCTTCCGAAGCTAAGCCATAGGGTTTTGGCTCGCTGGCTGGATGCGACTCTGGTTCGGTCACCTTCAGGGCGGTTACGTTATACCTTGGCGCTGCATCATCGGATACGCCAACCGGAAATGGATACGACTCGCAGCCCAGCGCTTTCAGCATGGCTTTTGCGCTCTCAACTGCCGCATGCAGTTCCTCGGTGTCGATGAACTCATCCTGCCGATGCCAGCGATGATAGCCGGATGAAACGTTCAGGCAGCTGATCGGGAACCGTTGCCGGATGATCATCACGTCACTGAATGGATGGTGCTGCCATTTCGTCAGGCCATGTTGCTCCATGACGGGCGCGGCGCGACGGATGAACTCTCCATCGTTCGCGAATAGGCGGACACCCCCGGATGTATACGACACCAAGCCCCTACCGGGGCAATCGAAGGCGACGATGTAGCCGACGTCGGTGAACCAATCCGGCGACACATTGCGAGCACCGATGCCGCCGATCTCTTCGCCCGCGAACAGGATCACGATGAGGTCATCGAGTTGTGCGAGCAGTTGGAGGCAAACGTAGACGCCCGTCTTGTCGTCCGCCCCGATCCCCATGCGCTGACCTTGGGCGTTCACGCCGATGATGCGACCTTGCTTGTTGATAAGCTTGGCCTTGTTGGGCACGACGGTATCGATGTGCGCGGACACACACGGAACGACACCGGGCTTACCTTTGCGGATAAAAACGTTGCTGTGCTCATCCATGACGGCGGCGTAGCCAAGGCCACGCGCATGTTCCAACAGGAACGCCGCAATCGCGTGCTCCTTAGCCGCGTCAGCCATATCGCGCACCACTTTGCGCGTGGCGTCACGGCGGCGCTCGGCATGACCGCGTTTGCTGGCCATGGCTTCGCGTTGCAACCGCTTTTCGAGCTGGCTGTCGAGAAGCAGCGCTCTTAGAACGTTGGCTGGAATCAGGTTAGCACTCATAAACAGGTAGGCGAGCTGGCGATGGAATGGCGTACAGCTGCAGTGCAGGAGGTGTGTTCTCCTCCCTCTATGCTATAGAGGGCGCCTAGTGCTATTGGTGGAAGTGGTGTTTCGTGGGCGGCATTTAAAATCATACTTTTGAAGAACGGAATTCCGGTGGTGTGTTTTCAGAAAAGTCAGCGCGTCCGGCAGCGTCTGAAGTCCCGTACGTGATCAAAGCCATGGGCAGCTAACGTCCGGCGATTTTGTGTTCCCGTACGGCCTGTATACCAACGGATGGATCTCAATTTTTGGGCGGTGTTTAGGGCGGCAAAATTCGTACGCTCTTTGAACATGCGCTAAAAGCTAGGTTCACTGCGACGAATAGCGCTGTTGCGCCCGTACCGGCGAGCAGGGCCAGGGCACCGATGGCGTCAACGCGCTGCTCGTCGGTCAGGGAAAAGGCCGCGTCGCCCTGATTTTTGCGAGCCACGGTCAGCTTGTCGGCATAACAGGTCGCTTCCGCTTTGGACTTAAAAAATCGGCGCAACCGTTTGCTGTTGCAGAAACCGGCGTCTACGCACCAGCTGGTAGTTCCGGCGCGATTACGCCGGGCACGAATGTTTGGCTTGAGTGACTTCATCAGGTATGAAGAACGGCATTTTCATTTTGGTGAAAAACCGTATTTGGCACTCAAACGTCACTCGGAGCTGGAAAATGCCAATTTCCCAATGAATCCAGCGGCTTTAGGCAGACTGTAAATCTGCTGGCTATGCCTTCGATGGTTCGAATCCATCACCTACCACCACTTTCAATAAAGCCCAATGGAATTAATGGTTCCGTTGGGTTTCTGCTTTTGGTGGGCGGAGAGTTATAACGTAAAGTCATAACGTTCCTAAAATTATTCACCTCAACCCAAGCCGATTTCAATCGGTCATTTTGCCAGCGGTTTGGTCGGACGAACTTCTATCTGCCAATAAACTTGGTAATTTTCTGAGGACGTGTTCCGGGTCGTTATCCATCTCGGTAGGGACGCTTTCAACGCTTCAGTAGAGCCGCGTGACAATCGGTAGTTGCGAGGCAAGGGGCAACGAAATAGCAGCACGGGTGGCCGGAATAATCCAAATGTTCGACCTGCTTTTAAGACCAGATCCCAAGTCCGCCGGCATCTTTTGTGTTGTAGAGTTGATGGGTACCTGCTTCAACTGGAACGTATCAAGACCGAACTTACTTAGTCAGAAGTAGCGCAAAAGCTGGTGGCTTTAGCTCGGACGTTGCGAAGGTTAGAGCCGGTTAGACCAGCCCGAATAAAGGTCCTTGCCAGCTATTGATTTTCGATTCCGAGGTTCTAAAAAGTTCAAACCCAACGCTAGAGTACCTTATTAGGATTTACATAGATTTGAATGAAACGAAGGTTCGACTTTCCCATGCCTGGCAATTTTTCGGATGGAAAGCGCCTTGGTGATGTAATATTGTGAGAGAGTATAATCCGTTTTTTGCAAATTTTATTGCGCGCGCCGCTGGGGAAATTTCTCCGACAGTGTGGGTTGTGGTTTTATCTGGTGGTTTGGCCATTTTCTTCTCAAGGCGGGCAATACCTCGTTAGCACTTTCGGTGCGGACGAGGGGCTCCCGCAAAGTTCCGTCATGGGTGTCGCTCAGACGCCCGATGGCTATCTCTGGATTGGAACCCTCATGGGCGGTGTTTCCCGGTTTGATGGGTTGCGTTTTGTGAATTTTGATCTTGAGGAAGTGAAAGGTCAGGGGCCGACACAGGTCAACCATGTGTTTGCGGACGCCGTGGGTCGTCTGTGGGTCAACACGTTTTTTGGTTTATGGCGTTATGATGCGGGACGATTTGTCTCCGAATTGCCGAAGGAAATGAGCCGGGAATTAAGACTAAACGGTCTCGCCTATTCAACTCGGAATGAAGTGTGGTTCACCACTCTCCAAATGAATTTGCTGCGCGGTTCGCTGGGGACAAACGGAACTTGGAAATGGGATTTTGTCGCGTTGCCTAGCGCAGCCACCAACAACTATTGCCGGGTGGATCAAGAGCGATCAATTTGGTATTTGAGAGGCGATAATCAACTGGGGCGTTTGAAAGATGGACGTCTCGAAATCATCGGACCGGAAACCGGCTTGCCGGGCGGGCGCTTGACTGTGCTGGCGCTGGATCATCGCGGCAAGCTTTGGGTGGGATCAGACAACGGACTGGCGATTTGGGAGACGAACCGTTTTGTTTCCATGGTTCCTACCAATGGACCGGCGCGAATTTACGTATCGAGGATTTATGCGGAAGGCAGGGAATCGTTATGGGTTGCCGGTGACTCGAAGTTGCGGCGGTTGTCCGGCCGAAAGTGGGTGGCCGAAGCCCAAGATCTGCGAGAAAACCCGGGCTGGAACATTTCCATAGATTCAGCCACGCCGGATGGGGAAGACGGACTTTGGATCAATTCCTCACAGATGGGGCTTTTGCATGTGGATCAACAGGGCCAAGTGGAGCGAATATCCACCAGCGAGGGTTTGCCCAGCAATTTGTTGAGATTTTTGTTTCGCGATCGCGAAGGGAATTTGTGGACGGGACATGACCGGGGCGGCTTGGTGGGCATTCGCAAGCGGTTATTTCACACGATATCCAAGGCGGAAGGTTTGGCGGATACAGTGGTGTCCTCCGTTTGCGAAGATGCCGAAGGTGTTGTCTGGATAGGCACGGTGGGCGGAACGCTCGGGCGTTGGCAAAACGGCTATTGCACCAACCTGACTCTGCCCAAGCTAGGCCGCTATTGTCATAACGCGGTGGTCTATCCGGATCGGGAAGGACGACTTTGGGTTGGCACCGAAGGGAATGGTGTTTTCACTTACGAGCGCGGTGAATTCCAGCGGATTCCCCTAGACCTCGGAATCGGGACGGTCAGAATGATTTTCGAGGACCACGCGGGCCGCATCTGGATTGGCACCAAGGATTCCCTGTATTTTTTGGAAAACGGCCAGTGGACCCTCGCGCGTTCCCAAGGAAGCGAGTGGTCCGATTTTCTGGGCGGCATGGCCGAAGCGGCAGACGGCACGTTGTGGGTGGGAGTAGATGGCGGCTATTTGCTGCGCTACGATGGCAAAGCGTTCAAAACGGTTTCGCTGCCGGCGACCATTCCAGGTTCGCGCCTATGGACGCTCTGGCCGGCAGAGGGAAACGGGCTTTGGATTGGCACCTATGCCAGCGGGTTGCTGAAAGTGAACGGTGACAAATTTGAGCAGTATCTCCGACGCCCCGGTTCACGCTGGAGCCGTGTGACCGAGGGACTTACGGATGATGAAGGCAACTTGTGGCTCGGGACACGGTCGGGCATCGAGCGGGTGGCTAAAGCGGCGCTTGGCAATTGGGAGTCGTGGAATGATCAGCCCGCGCAACACCGTATTTATGGCCGCAGCGACGGCCTGCTGACCATTGGCACCAGTGTCGAATTTCAGCCGCGCTGCTGGAAAGGGCGCGATGGTCGGCTCTGGTTTGGCATGGCGAACGGGGTCGCTTATGTGAATCCCAAGGATGTCCACGCCAACTTTGTTCCGCCGTTGGTCGTGGTGGAGGAAGTGCAGTTGGATGGCAATGTTGTCCCGCAATCTTTATGGGCGAGTGATGCCGGTCCCGTAGTGCTGACGCTGACCCCCGGCCGGCATGATCTTGAAATCCGATTCGCCGCGCCGACCATGGTGGCACCGGAAGCCACCCGAATGCGCTACCGGCTTCGCGGTCTGGACGACAACTGGACGTCTGCCGGACTTCAGCGCAGAGTGGTTTACCATGCTCTGCCTCCCGGCCGCTATATTTTTGAAGCCGATGCGGTCAGCCGCGATGGCGTGCCTTGTAATTACATGGGTTCATTGACAATCACCGTGCTGCCCCACTTCTGGCAGACGAGGTGGTTTTTGCCGGCGTTAATTCTGGGGCTGATTGCCCTGACGGGCACGGGTGTCACAACTTTTCTGCGCCTGCGGCATCGCCGCAAGCTGGCGCAAGTCGAAACGCAACGTGCGCTGGAGCGGGAAAGACGGCGAATGGCGCAGGATTTGCACGACGACTTGGGGGCGGGGCTGACGGAAATCGGCTTGCTGGCGGGCATCCTGACGGAACACGAACTGCCGATGGAGCGCATCCGGGATTCGCTAGGCCGCATCGCTCAACGCACCCGCTATCTGGTGACCGCTTTGGACGAGATTGTGTGGGCCATCAACTCGCGCAATGACGCTGTGGATTCCATTGCGAATTACATGTCCCGCTACGCGCAGGAGTTTTTTGAACCGACCGGCATGCAATGTCAGATCCGTTATCAGGAGGGGTCGACCGATGCTCGGCTGACCTCCGAGCAGCGCCATCATTTGTTCCTCGCCTTCAAAGAAGCGCTCGCAAATGTTGCCAATCACTCTCAGGCGACCCAGGTGATAGTCGAGATTTCGCTGGCCAACCCGGGCTGGCTGGAAATTCGCGTGACCGACAATGGCGTGGGCCTGCCCGACAAAATTCGTGAAGGGGCCGATGGTTTGATTAATCAGCAGCAGCGTATGCAATCTTTGGGTGGTGTCTGCCAGATGGAACCGGTTGAATCCGGTGGCTTGGTTGTCAGTTTGAGAATACCGTTGACGAAAACGGGAATGAAGTTGCAGGCTGAAAACTCGTCCGCGCAAAAATAATCACCAACGTATGGCCACCAAAAAAAATATCCGCGTCATGGTTGTGGAGGATGATGCCGGCGTCCGGCACAGTCTGGAACTGCTGCTGCAATCCACCGCCGGGCTGGAATGGAATGGTTCCGCTGGCACCGTGAGTGAAGCCCTGCGGTTAGTGCCGGAGGCCAAACCCGATGTCGTCCTTCTTGACATCAACTTGCCAGACGGGTCGGGCATCGAGTGCGCGGCGGCGATCAAGGAACGCTTACCCAACACGCAAATCGTCATGATCACCGTCTATGACGACACGGAAAAAGTTTTTCAATCTCTGCGCGCCGGTGCCAGCGGCTACATTCTGAAACGCGCCGCGCCCAAAAAAATTTTGGACGCCATCCACGAGGTCGTTGCCGGCGGCGTTCCGATGTCCAACGAAATTGCGCGCAAAGTGCTGAATTTTTTTCACCAAGCCGTTTCCCCGGCCAAAGCGGAAGAGATCAATTTGACGCCCCGGGAAACCGAAGTGCTGACGTTGCTGGCCACCGGCGGCAGCAACAAGGAGATTGCCGCCCGCCTGTCTGTGACGGCGGAAGCCGTGAGTTTCCATTTGCGCCACATTTATTCCAAGCTTCATGTGCGCTCGCGAACCGAGGCGGCGCTGAAATTCCGGGAAATGCGCGGCGGGCTGATTCAGGGTAATCCCTCGCCGAAGATTTAAGCGGGACCATTCCGTTGAATCACGGATGAACACCGATGATCACGGTGGCATTCGCAATTTTTTGTTCTCGCCTGAAAATACGTGCGAATCTGCGGTGAATATTGAATGTATTTACCTGCTTGGTTCAGCAAGCTGCCGGGTTTGGCAGAAACTTAGGACGATGAAACCCTACAAATTTGTGTAGCTAGGCAAATTCTGGGTTCGAGTCATAATCTTCAACTGACCCACGAGCCAAATGACGAATGATCCAACATTCCCTGCATACATGTTGAACCATCCGTCCAATGGCTGGATCACGCCGACGGGCCGCATCCACGGCAGCAACGGCATAACGATTAATCCCAACCAAACGACCGTGTTCTGCCAGTCCGTTAAACCGTGATAAAATTTTCCGTTGACTGGCATTTTAGTTGATGGGTTTGGGTGGGTGTGCCGATTTTGGGTTGTCGGCGCACCCTTTTGGAAATTGTATGAAAACAAAAAATTACGAAAAATCGTCCGAGCGAAAGCAGTTTGGTTTTACCTTGATCGAACTGCTGGTGGTCATCGCCATCATCGCCATTTTGGCAGCCATGTTGCTGCCGGCATTATCCAAGGCGAAATTGCGTGCCGGTCGCATCAATTGCATCAACAATCTGAAGCAGATGGGGGTGTGTTTCGCCATGTATACCGGCGAGTTCGGCGGGAAATTGCCCACCATTACTTATAACGTCCAGAGCTATCCGCAAAACGGAATGTATCTTTTTGCCGATCCGGCCAACCCCACGGTGCCCTATCTTGGCGTAAACGGACAGGCCGTGCCGGACACCGCTCCGGGTTTGGATCATGGCTTGTTCTATCGGCTGAAATACTTGACATCTCCCAAGAGTTTTTATTGCCCGGCGATTACCGCGAATAGCGATGCCAACATCGCCGTCTACCAGACCAGCACTGGTCAGTGGCCGGCCTTTGACAACCGGGCTGGCATGAATGCTTACTGCCGTTCCACTTTCTGTTATTATCCCATGTCCAAGAACAAGGTTTTGAATCCGGCCACGGGCGGCTACACCACCCAGTTGGCCACCAAAGAGCAAGATCTGGATCCGATGGGGGTAGTTATGGTTGACTATATGGGGTCATTTACAGGCTTGCCGCACCGTCTGGGCACGGATGCCGGGTCGCTGGATGTCTTGTGGGGAGATATGCATGTCAAAGCCTCCATTTCAAAAGCGGTATTTAATAATCCCACCCTTTGGACGCCTGACCCCGCCCAGAACCCGGCTAATTGGGTGGCCATTCTCAATCTGCTTCAGCCGTAAAATTCACCAGCCTATCAACTCAGTTATAAATACTAGTCCCTGCAACCAAACCAACCAAATAGACTCGATTATGAATACAGGTTCTAACCACCAAACCAACACATTCCAAGCTCGGCTTGGCCTGTTCCATCGCAGCACTCCCATCGCCTTGGCGGTCGCCATCCTAGCTGGTTTCGTGGCCACTGGTAATGCGGCCACGATCTTCACCAAGGCGGACAACACCACCGCGCTAAATTCGACCAATAGTTGGCTCGTAAGCGGCAGCACGCCGACTACCCTTCCCGGTCCGGCTGATACCGTCCAAGTGGATAACACTCTCACCGCCGCGCGCACCGCAACCTTGGGCGATAACCTCTCGGTCTATGCCATTAATCAAACCGGCGTTCCGGGTATGAACTCCAATGCTTTTGCGCTGACGATTAGCGCCACCACCGGGAAGACCCTCACCATTGGCGCAGGCGGCATCACCAAGAGCGCCAACAATACCTCTGTTTTTATTGCCTGCGCTCTTGCCTTGGGTGCCAACCAAACTTGGAACCTTAACTCTGCGACGGCCTCTAGTTATCTGTCACTGTCCGGACCCAGCTTTGCCGACAGTGGCTACACCCTAGCTGTTAACGGCATCGGTCGCTTAGATCTTAATAACGGTGTAGCGGTTACTTATGGCCCAAACGTGACCATCAACTGCAACCAGTTGACCATCAATACCCCCGCCGACGACATTACTTTGGGCGGTGCAAATGGCTTTACGAATCTGCTGGTCAACTCGGGAACTGTGGAAGGTTCCAGTTTTCCTGTGGCCACTAATGCGGGCACGACCAGCAATTTTGGCACGGGCAACGGCGGCACCGTCACGCTGGGCGGCACCAACACTTCCGGTACGCTCATTTACAATGGTAGCACCGCCGCCACGCCCAAATCGTTCACTTATGATTGCCGCAACAGCGGGGCAAATACCATCAAAGTCTCCACGTCCGGCCAGACGCTGACCTTGACGAACCTATTATACACGCAGGGCAACAATCAACCGGGAGACCGAAATTGGAATTTCGGCGGAGCGGGAAATCTGACCATTTACAGTTCCATTAAACCTTCCGGCTCGGGTAGTTACAAAATCGGCCTCAACAAAAACGATGCCGGCACACTCACGCTGGGGGCCACCAATAACTATACCGGTATCACTTACATCAATGGCGGCACCTTGGCTTTGACCGGCATCGGTTCTATTTCCAACACGCCAACTATCTTTCTTGCGGGCGGGGCGAAGTTCGATGTTTCGGGCAGAAGCTCAACCTTCACATTGCAATCAGGGCAGTCGATCAGCAACAGCCCAACTTCACTAGTTACCTTGGCGGGCAACCTCAATGCCGGTAGCGGCACGTTTGCAATCGCCTTCAATCCTGGCACTGCGCCCCTGACTATCACCGGCGGTGCGTTGACGCTTTCTTCCAGCACAGTCTTCAACCTCGCCAGCCTTACGCCGCGGCTTTCCGTAGGAACTTATCCGTTAATCACCGCCGGCGTCGGCGGTAGCGTGGCGGGCAGTTTGCCGGCAATTACGTTGACGGGCGCCACCGCCCACTTGCTCATCAATGGCAGCAACGGACTGGATTTGGTCGTGGACACGGTCACGCTCGCAGGTGTCGAACCGTTGCACTGGGTCGGTTCCGGTGGCACCGGCACTTGGGACGCGGCTAACTCGGGCAACCCCATCTGGAATGACAGCACTTCCCCCACTGCTCTCGCCACCTACTTTGTAAATAGCGACACGGTGCGGTTTGATGAGCAATACATTAGTGCGAATCAGGTCGTGACACTAAGTTCGACGGTAAGTCCGGCCAGCACGCTGGTCAACAATGCGATTTACAACTACACGATTTCCGGTTCAGGCGCCATCAGCGGCAGCGGCAGTTTGACCAAGACCGGCACAAACACACTGACGCTGGCGACGGCGAACGCCTACACCGGCGGCACGGTCATCAGCAACGGCATTATCAAGATGGGGAATGCCACCGCTCTCGGCGGCAATGGCGCGACGGTGAATGTGAAAAGCGGTGCGGCGCTTGATGTGAATGGCACCACCATGACTAGTGCCAACACGAATATTTTGACCATCAATGGTTCGGGACCGGCCGGCGGCGGCGCTTTGGTTAATGGCACCAGCACGGCAGCAACCTTCTTCGGTTCGATTGTCTTGGGTAGCGACAGCACCATCAAAGCTACGAGTCAAAACTTGACTTTGGGCAGCGGCAGCACCGACCCGATTACCGGCAGTTATTCCCTGACATTCGGGGGCGGCTATCAGGTGGATATTTTCGGCAACATCCAAGTCGGCAGTGTAATTGAGGTGGATGCCGGCAGCATCCGACTGGAATCAGCCAATACGTTTACGGGCGGCCTGACCATCAAGTCCGGCACCGCCGTCGCAAAAAATGCCGCCTCATTTGGTGGCAATGGCACGGGCACAATTAACCTCCTGGATACAACCGGAGGTGCCAATGCCACACTAGCCTTGGGCACGAGTTCCACCTTCAATAATCCGGTGATTGTGCAGGCGGGCAGCACTGGCACGGCGATCATTAATAACTATGGTGGCAGTTATCTTCCGATTTGGGCCGCCCCCATCACATTGAACAACGGTTTAACGCTTCAATCGCAAGGCACGGCTCCCACCGGCTACCTGACCGTATCGGGTGCGATTGGAGGTCCGGGCGCTCTGACGATTGGCAATCAGTATGCAGCCGACACGGTGAAGCTCTCGGGAACTAACTCCTATTCCGGAGCCACGTATGTCACGGTTGGCACATTGGTTCTGACTGGGACCGGTTCGATTTCCAACACGGCTGCGGTTACTGTCTCTGGCGGGGCGACCTTCGATGTGACCGGAACGACTTCTGGAACCTTTGCCCTCAAGGCGGGTCAGACCCTCGGTAATGTCGGCGGGACCGCCAACTTGAACGGGACCTTTAATGCCAGCAGCGGTGCTGTCGCGGTGAGCTATGATGGCGCAACACCAGTCTTTGCCGTGAATGGCAGCTTAACCCTAGCGGCGGGAACGGCGTTCTCGGTCAATCCGTCGGCCGGAGTGTTGCCACTCGGAACTTATACACTCATTTCATCGGGCGTGTCGGGCACGGCACCAACGACCGTGACCATGTCCCGTGGCGGCGGTTTTCTGCAAATCGTCGGCGGCGCATTGCAGTTGGTGGTCAACAGTACGGCTGGTCCGGTTGAGCCGCTGCATTGGGCGGGTTCGGGCACCGGGTTGTGGCAATTCGGCAATCCCACCAATGTGTGGAAAGACAGTAGCGTGATTCCGGCATACTCCAGCTATGCGGACAGCGACAATGTGCAGTTCGATGAACTCTTCATCAGCGGCAATCAGGTGGTGACGCTCAACTCGACGGTGACTCCGCCCGGCATTCTCGTAAACAACTCCACATATAACTACACCATTTCCGGCACGGGCACCATCGGCGGCAACACTCCCCTGACCAAGACAGGCAACTCCAATCTGGTGGTGCAATGCGGCATCAATACGACCGGGGAGTTGACCAACAATGGCGGCACGATTCAGTTGGTCTCCGGCAGCAAGCGCGTCGTCGGCGGCCTCTCCGGCAGCGGCGGCACGCTGGATGTGACCACGAACCTGTTGAACGTGAATCTCACGGGCCAGACGGAAACTTACTCGGGTAACATCAAGGGGTATTACCCTGCTTCCGCGGGGCCGATCAGCAGTGCGTATTTTGGTCTGCAAGCGAACAACAGTGGCACACTGATCTTAAACGGCACCATCAATCTGGCGGCGGATAGCGGCACCTTCGCTTCCAGTGCTTGGACCCACATTGGCCCATTCAACTCGGCGGAGATGGATTTTGCCGGCACCACGATGATGACTAATGTGGCCATTCGAGGTAACAGCACCTCCGTTGTGCGCATCACCGGCGGCAGCCACACGCTGACGTCTACAAATGTTTCTTGCGGATTCCTGCTTCAGGACAGCGCCCAGTTTTTCGTCGAAGGCGGCACAACGATTATCCCGGCCGTCCAAATCGGTTTTGGCGGCACCACCACAGCTACGGGTCCCACGCTGACAATTGATGGTGGTTCAGTAACTGTGAACACCACCAACGGGGTGCAAATCGGCAACAATGTTACCCTGACAACGGTTGCCGCTCTCAACCTAAACGGAGGTGTATTGACCACCCCTGTAATTACCGACGGAGGTACCAACGAAACTACTTCGGGCAATAACATCATCAACTTCAATGGCGGCAAGCTGGTTTGCTCCGGAACCAACGTCTTCCCCAATGATTTTGGTTACAATAATGCCAATCCAGTTCAACAGTTGGTAGGCAACGGCGGCGCGGTGATTGATACCGCCGGCTATGACAACGCCATCATCCTGCCGCTGCAAAACAACGGCGCTGGCGGTTTGACCAAGCTAGGCCTAGGCGAGCTCATTCTCGCGACGAATAACACCTACCAAGGTGCGACTGTGGTGAGCAACGGCACCTTGCTGGTGAATGGTTCGCTGGATCCCGCAAGCACGGTGACGGTGCAAGCCGGAGGCACGTTGGGTGGCAGCGGAACCGTCGGCGGCGCGGTCGCCTTTAACTCCGGTTCGCATGCATTGTTCACCTTGGGAACTCCGTTGACTCTGAGCAGTTTGTTGACGGTTGCCACCAGCGGCACGATCCCGGACGTGCACCTTGTCTTGTCGAACAACGTGCCGGTTGGCACTTACACGTTGGCTACCTATTCCGGCGGCTCCGGAGCGTTTAGTGCCACGCCGGTCATTGATAGCGGTTCTTTGGCGGCCGGCACGGCAGGAAGCGTCGTGACCAGTAGTGGTTTGGTCACTTTGCAAGTGGACAATTCACAGCCGAATCCCACGAACATAACCTACACGGTGAGCGGCAGCACTATGACGCTGAATTGGCCGGCCGGTCAGGGCTGGCAGTTGCAATCCAATTCCGTGAGTCTGTCGAACCCGGGTGCCTGGCAGACGG
>Ga0214219_1000494_pt1 | contig 15778 bp, 20 predicted proteins | sample TroBogypolimnion_26_FD_153057 | JGI IMG/M metagenome (GOLD analysis project Ga0214219, IMG submission 153057) | Freshwater microbial communities from Trout Bog Lake, WI - 25JUL2007 hypolimnion | ecosystem: Environmental > Aquatic > Freshwater > Lake > Hypolimnion/Profundal zone | place: Trout... | reverse complement strand
TGACCCCACGATGGGTGAAAAAGGCGGATATATGCTTTCTCTTGCGGCGCACAGACGACATGAAATATACGAAAAAATTGATGCTTGGATTAATGAGGAGAAAAATGAAAGTTGAACTGACTGCAACTTATCTTGAAAACATGATAAGAACTATGTGTCGCACCAGTGATGTAATGCAAGAACAAATCTTTGCGCTAAGACCAACAAAGCTACTGATATTACGTAAAAGTATGACACTACTTGCAAGCAATCACATCAGTCACATGATGCCAAGTAAGCAGCGCAAGGCTACACGCAGAGCAAAATCCCGTATGCACATGAGCTATATTTATCCAAGGTGGGCGATATGAACAACATAGACATCGAAATAATCCAAGACTTTTTTAAATCTTGCTGGTGCATGGAAGATGAGAAAACGGGCAAGGAATTTTACCTACATGACCCCGACAAGTTTAACGATGCAGTGCAAGCATTAAAAAATCTTGAAGCAGCACTAAAGGAAAACGTATGAGCCGCATAACAATGAAGTCGAAGAAGTCACAACTAGTTTTGCAAACTATAAAGGACGAGGGTACTGCTACGTCACGCCAACTTGTTGAGCGCACTTGTATATCTAAACCTATGGTTGGTTTAATACTGAGAATGCTACATGCTACAGAACTTATCCATGTATCCGGCTATGTAATGACTAATGGCTGTAGCGTTACTAGAGTATTTAGTTATGGCAAGAATGAAGATGTACTACGCCCAATAAGGGTAAAGAAAGCTGGTAGTATAGCGTTCCCAGAAGTATCAAAAATTAGATGCGATGTAGCAGCATCATGGCTATTCAATGCGTTACCAAGGAGAGCAGCATGACAGAGGACGAAGCATTCCAAGAAGTAGAAGCACGTATTACTAATGCCCCAAAGGTAGTAGCTGCACTACACGCAATTGCAGAGGCACAACAATTTATCGAAAGCCTTGCACCTGCGGAGTTAGGTATCTACACCTTACGCAAAGCATTTGAGATGGGCTATCGTGCGGGTTACTTTAACGCAAAGGAAATGAAATGACAGAGGAAACTATCACAACAATTAAGAAAACACGGCGATCATTTAAAGGACGTATGACTTGTACAAGTATCCGATTGCCGCAAGATGTAATTGACTTCTACAAAGTCACGTATGGTGATAAGATGCAGAACGTTATGCGCCAAGTACTCAAAGAATTCATTACAACATCCAAGGAATAAACATGACAACTAAGAAAACAACCAAAGCCGCTAAGGTAGCCAAGTACATCAGCAAACATCCTAATGCCACTGCTGCGGTGATTGCGAGGGCTACGGGTGCATCTATTGCCTACGTGTATAACATCCAGAGTGCTGAGCGTAGGGCCGCTGAGAAGGTTGTAGTACCTGTAAAGCCAGTGAATATTGGCCCTCCCCTGAAAGCATACATCCCCCTTGCCGCACCTACTTCACCAGATAGCATAATGGGTGTAAGTGGTGCGATGTACGAGCCGTTCAATTTTGCACCGCCACCACAGCGTGTAGGGTTTATCTCCGCTACCTACGACAAAATCATGCGTTGGTTCAAATAAAGCTAGGGGGTTTTCCCCCTTTTGTTTTTCCTATATACTTGACAAAGTATAACTATGAGGTACAATAATACTATGGCAGCTACCCCTGAAAAGAAAGTAAAAGAGAAGTGTATAAAGTTGTTTAAGCAGTATGGTGTGTACTACTTCTATGCTATCGCTACGGGTATGGGTAGGTCAGGTATCCCTGATTTAATTTGTTGCGTTAATGGAAGGTTCTTAGCAGTTGAGTGCAAGGCAGGTAAGGGTAAGACAACGGCACTACAAGACAAAGAGCTAGCTGCGGTGCGTACAGCAATGGGTGTAGCCGTAGTTATAAACGAAGATAATTTAGATGTGCTAGAGAGTCTAATCAAGGAGATGTCAAATGAGTGAAGACTATAGTGCGGGCGTGAAAATGCTCTTACAACGTATGGAAACCAATCCACAAGAGTTTATTAGTAGTGAGGGTAGGATGGGGTCTAAGTGGGGGGAGATGGTAGAGGGCATACTAGATGCACAAGGAGGTAAAGTAAGAGGGTTACTAGCATGTCTAACAGCCGAAGAACTTGCTGCCTTATTCACGGCATATGCAAAGATTAGTAGGAAGGAGTTTGATTCTATCGTTATGCGTAGGTTGCTTGTAGATGATTTTTACACCCCGATTACTGCAAATAAAGCACGGCAAGATAAGATTTATATGCGTGGTGCAGGGCGAGTAGGGCAGGTTAATACAGGTGCGGGATTCCAACAGGCTATTAGCGTAGAACAAGAGCAAGAAGAGTACAGCCAACAGCTGCAAGAGTTACAACGGTTACGAGGAATGAAATGAATATAGTCTGTGTTGATTTTGAATCTTTTTACTCACCTACATACTCTTTAACCAAGTTGACCACCGAGGAATACATACGGGGCGAAGAGTTTGAAGTAATCGGAGTAGCTGTAAAGGTCAATGATGGGCAAACACAATGGTTCTCAGGCACGTATGAAAACACACGTAAATTCCTTAAAAGCTTTAACCTTGAAAACCACCTTGTACTTGCTCACAACGCTATGTTTGACGCTGCTATATTGGGGTGGCATTTTGGGATTACTCCTTGTGGCTGGCTTGATACACTTAGCATGGCTCGTGCAATACATAGCACAGAAGTTGGAGGTAGTCTTGCAAAGCTTACAGAGTTTTACGGTCTGGGTGCAAAAGGAACGGAAGTACTTAAAGCTATCGGCAAAAGAAGATTAGACTTTACTGAGGAACAGTTAGCAGAGTACGGTAGTTACTGCATCAATGACGTAGAGCTTACACGTAAGTTATATGATTGTATGAGTGGTGGATTCCCTAACATGGAATTACGGCTTATCGACTTAACGATCAAGATGTATAGTGAACCGGTACTAGAACTAGAGCACAACAAACTAGAGTTGCACCTGCAAGAGTTAGCAAGAAAGAAAGCAGCATTACTAACAATTGTTAGTATGGACAACCGCGATGCACTGATGAGTAATGACCGCTTCGCTGCCGTATTGCTAGAACAAGGCATTCAACCGCCGCGCAAGATTAGTCCTACTACCGGTAAAGAAACGTGGGCTTTTTCTAAGACAGATGAGGAGTTCAAAGCACTAGCCGATCATGAGAATGAAATGGTTCAGGCACTACACGCAGCACGAGTCGGGTTGAAGTCTACGCAGGAAGAATCACGTACACAACGGTTCATTGATATTGCGATGCGTGGGAAACTACCTGTGCCTTTGCGGTACTACGCTGCACATACTGGAAGATGGGGAGGAGATGACAAAATTAACCTCCAAAACCTTAAGCGTACATCGCCCTTGAAATATGCCATCTATGCGCCTACTGGGTATACGATGATTGATTCTGATTCGTCACAGATTGAGGCACGTACCGTTGCATGGCTAGCAGGGCAGGATGACCTAGTAGAAGCGTTTGAGAAGGGGCAGGATGTATACAAGATTATGGCTTCAAGCATATACAGAATCCCCGTAGAAGAGGTAACTCAAGCTCAGAGATTTGTAGGTAAGACAACAATCTTGGGTGCTGGATACGGCATGGGTGCTATTAAGTTTAGAGACCAACTTAAGATCGCTGGTGTAGAGGTTACAGAGGCTGAAGCGCAACGTATTATTGATGTCTATAGAGAGACATATCCTAAGATACCTGAGCTTTGGAAGGCGGCGGGTAAGGCACTAGAGGCTATTCTTTTAGATGCTACTAGTGATCTAGGTAGGGTGGGTGTTCTTGTTGTTGAGGGTAAGAAAGGAATCAGGTTACCTAACGGACTGTATCTTAAGTATCCGAACCTACGTAAGCAGAGCAAGAAAGAAGGGCAAGGAGTGGAATACGTGTACGATACTAAGAAAGGTAAGTCAGTTATACCTAATAAGATATATTCTGCAAAAGTTGTTGAAAATCTTTGCCAAGCTCTCGCGCGTAATATTATTGGTGAACAGATGTTACGTATCGCCGCTAAGTATAAGGTCGTAATGACGGTGCATGATGCAATTGCCGTAGTAGTACCTGACCATGAAGCCGCAACTGCACGAGAGTTTGTTGTGATGAGTATGCGTATACGCCCATATTGGGCATCAGAGCTTCCACTAAACTGTGAGAGTGGTATGGGCAGAACTTACGGTGATTGTTCAAAGAAGGAGTTAACATGAACGAAGGCGTAGAGTTACTTCTTAAACGGCGTGAGACTAACCCCGAAGAATTTGTAGAGCAGCTAGATAGATTTGAACCTAGTAGGTGGGGTCGATTTCTTAGAGCTTGGAGTATTGATCTTAACGATCCGAGTACCTACATACAAGCAAAGGAACATGAGGAAACATTTACTAAAGAGGTAATGGATAGACTGCTTACGCAGAGTGATTTGAAACCTAGGGGTAGTGGAATAAGCAGAACGCAGCTTCTTAAAGAACTACTGCCCGGACTTAATGAGTTGTTCAAAAAAGAGTATGAAAAGGAATCACCATGAATGATGAAGACCTAAGGGATTTGTTTGCCGCATTTGCCCTGATTTCAAGAGCGTGGTGTCCCCCCAACCTAACAGACCATGCTAGCCAGTGTTACCAAATAGCAGACGCGATGATTGAAGCAAAGTACGCTGAAAAAGAAACCGGTATTAAAGCAGTTAAACCCAAACGTAAAAAGGTAGGTGATGAATGAACGCAGGCTATCCCCCAATTATGGACCCCCCCAAAGATAAAAATAAAGAGGTAGCAACAAGTTTTTCATACAGCGGAATTAAACTTTTTCAGCAATGTCCAAAGAAGTACTACCATTTAAAAATAGCTAAAGACTTTAAGAACGAAGGCACTACTGCTACTAATTACGGTACAGATGTGCATAAAGCTGCGGAAGATTTCATAGGCGAAGGGATTGCTATTCCTGAAAAGTATGCCTACATGAAACCTATCATGAAAGCCCTTAATGATATCCCCGGCAAGAAGTTTGTCGAGATGGGGTTGGGGCTTAAACGTAACGAGGGTAAGTACACTCCCTGTAATTTTACGAGTAAAGATTTTTGGTACAGGGGTATCGCTGACTTGGTTATCATTGATGATGAGCTTGCGTGGTTAGTTGACTATAAGACTAGCAAGAACGCGAAGTATGCAGACACTAATCAACTTGACCTACTGGCTGGAGCATTATTCATACACTTCCCTAGAGTACGTGAAGTACGTGCAGCACTGGCATTTGTAGTAAGCGGGGAGTTTATCAGTAAGAACTACTACTTTGAAAACACACAAAAATATATAGAAACAATGCAGCCTGAACTAAATAGGTTAGAGACTGCAATGGCTACGGAAGTATGGAACCCTATATCTGGACCGCTTTGTAAATTTTGCCCTGTCAAAACCTGTGCACATAACCGAGGTTAAAAATGCCATACAAGAACAAAGAAGATCGTAAGTACAAGCAAGCCGCTGAGTATGAGGCAAGCCCTGAGCAAGTTAAGAATCGAGGTGAGCGTAACAAGGCAAGAGCGACACTTATGAAAACGGGCAAGGTTAGTAAAGGTGATGGCAAAGATGTTGACCATGTTAAGCCGCTAAGTAAAGGCGGTACGAGCGCAGCTACTAACCTAAAGGTAAAAACTAAAAGCGCCAACCGTTCTTTTAGCCGTAATGCGGATCACACAGTTAAGAAAAACGAATCACAGAAATGAAAGACTACAATTGGCCCGGACAGTTTGCACCTTTTGCCCACCAAAAGATAACGTCAACATTTTTAGCTGAACGACCAAGAGCATTTTGTTTCAACGAGGCAGGTACGGGTAAGACCGCATCAGTTATTTGGGCGGCAGATTATCTTATGGCTGCTAAGGCTATACGTAGGGTGTTAGTAGTGTGCCCACTATCTATTATGAAAGCAGCGTGGCAACAGGATTTGTTTAAGTTTGCCTGCCACCGCACCTGTGACATCGCTTATGGCGACCGTAGAAAGCGAGCAAAAGTAATTAGTGGGGATGCAGAGTTCGTGATTATCAATTTTGATGGGCTAGCGATTGTCAAGGAAGAGGTAATTGCAGGAGGGTTTGACTTAATCGTAATTGATGAAGCATCGGCGTATAAAAACCCTGCAACCGCACGATGGAAAGTACTACGAGATATTGCCAAGGTAGTTAAGGGGCTATGGATGTTAACTGGTACACCCGCTGCACAATCTCCAGTAGACGCATATGGTCTGGCTAAACTAGTTAACCCTAAAAATACACCCTTGTTCTTCGGGCATTTCCGTGACCAAGTAATGATTAAGCTAGATATGTACCGGTGGATACCAAAAGCAAATGCTCAACAGATAGTACACAACATCTTGCAACCCGCTATACGTTTTGAAAAAGATCAATGCCTAGACTTGCCAGAAGTAATATATGTAGAACGTGACGCACCACTTACCCCGCAGCAAATGAAATACTATAAGTTGCTAAAAGACACGATGATGATACAAGCGGCGGGGGAAGAAATTAGTTCGGCAAATGCGGCAACAAGTCTTAACAAACTTCTACAGCTATCATGCGGTGCTATGTATACCGAGGACAAGGAAGTCATTGAGTTTGATGTATCAAATAGGCTACAGGTAATCTTAGAAGTAATTGAAGAAAGCTCGCACAAAGTGTTAATATTTGTACCCTTTACCCATACGATTGAACTACTAAGAGATTACCTTACTAAGCACAAAGTACCCTGCGAGGTTATCAATGGTGCAGTGCCTGTCCACAAACGTAGTGACATAGTGCAGGATTTTCAGACTACAGATCGAATTAAGGTACTTATCATTCAACCTCAAGCAGCTTCACATGGTCTTACTCTTACTGCTGCTAACACGGTTATATGGTATGCCCCTGTGATGTCAGTAGAAACGTACATACAAGCTAATGCGCGTATCAATAGACCGGGGCAAAAGAATGCAATGACTATCGTGCATATCAAAGGTAGTGAGGTAGAGACTAAGCTGTACACTATGCTCCGCAACAATATCGGTAACCATGAAAAAATTATTGACTTATATCGCAGAGAGATTGAAGAAACTACTTGACAAAGTACAATAGTAGTGTACAATAGATGTATAGTACCGCAGTAACCCCTCAACTAAGGAGCAGGAAGTGACTGAAGAAACCAAGGAAGGCAGTACCGGCAAGGCGTCAGTAGAGCAGCTTGCTAAGACATACATTAAAATTCGTGACGCTAAGCAGGAAACGTACCGAGCTTATATGGCGAAGTCGGCAGAGTACCAAGAGCAGTTGGATGTTATCTCAGCAGAGCTTTTGGATATGTGCAAGTCCTTAGATGTTACTAGTATGCGTACTGCGGAAGGTACAATTATTCGTAAGGTATCAACAAGGTATGCAACAAATGATTGGGATTCGTTGTATACGTTTATTAAAGAGCACAATGCGTTTGGTCTTTTGTCACAGACGTTGCATCAGAATAACACCAAGCAGTTTTTAGAAGAGCACCCTGACCTATTACCAGCGGGTATGTGGGCAGATAGTAAGTACACAATCGTAGTTAAACGGAGTTAAGAATGACACAAGGAACAGCACCAAGCATCAGTGATAAGGCTCAAGCAGCTATTGATGCACAGCAACGGGTATTCTCACAAGAGCTTGCCTTAGAGTTGCAGTTACGTAATGCAGCATTGCATGAAGCAGTTGAAGTAGCGGGGTATGTAGCTTTTGATGGCGAAACAAAAGACGCATATATAAAAGTAGTAACCGAAACAGCAGCAGCATTTTTAGAATTCCTCAAAACAGGTGAGAGCAAATGAGCAACGTATCAATTTTCAGCCAAGATGTCCCCGACTTCCTTAAAGGCGGTGTTAACGAATTAACTAAGTCCCTTGCTGGTAACTCTACTGGTGGCGGCAAGCGTATTTCTATTCGTGGTAGCGTGTTCCGTAAGGTTGTAGATGGTAAGGAAGTTGCCAAGGTTACGGGTCGTGAACTGAATGTAATTATCGTTAACGCTTCTAAGTCTGTGTCTCGTGTTTTCTATGCTGGTAAATATGACCCAGACAATATTGTTCCACCTACCTGCGTATCCAATGATGGCGTAACTCCTGATACTACAGATGATGGTAAGCAGAGTTCTTCTTGTAATTCATGTGAGCAGAACATCGCTGGTTCAGGTCAAGGTACTAGCCGTGCCTGTAAGTACTCCCGCCGTATTGCAGTAAACCTTGAGGGTGATACGTCTGGGGATGTGTATCAGATGCAGTTAGCAGCTACTTCAATCTTTGGTAAAGGTGAGGGTAACATCCACCCGTTTGAAAGCTATGTTAAGTACATCGCCGGTAACGGTCGTAATATTAACCAGATCATTACCCAGATTTCCCTTGATACCGATAGCGATACCCCTAAGATGTTGTTCTCACCTATCCGTCATTTGACAGCAGAAGAATGGGAAACAGCAGAGGAAGCAGGTAAGTCTATTGAGGCTATCAACGCTATTACGATGACCGTTGCACAGACTGACGGGGTTAAGAAGCCTGCCCTGCCAGCACCTAAAGCAGCACCGAAGTTTGTACCTCAGGACGAACCAGACGCAGAGGAAATTCCAGAGCCTGTTAAGCGTGTTAGCAAGAAGACTGAGCATGTGCCAGTACCTCCTAAGTCATTGGGCGATACGATTAGTGCTTGGGCTGATTCGGAATAGTATGAGTTACGGATATAGCTCACGGCTTATCGAGGCAAATAAGCAAGCTGACAAAAGACATTTAGGTGTTCTTCTTGGAAGCCGCTGTATCAAAGCAGATATACCTGTTAGTGTTATAGCTTTGCATCTTGGGGTTAGTAGAATGACGGTGTACAACTGGTTTATTGGTTTGCACACCCCCCAAGCTGCATGTATAGCTGCTATTGATACGTTTCTCGAAACGCTTAAGTAAATTGAGTTAGGTCTAGGGGGAGTTTATCTCCCCTGCCTACTCGTCTCTGGAATAAATAGATGACCACATTTGATCTTTTAGATACGGTACTTCCCCCTCATGGGTGGTTTGCTGTATTAGGTATCAAGGGTAAGTCTATCAAACAGGAGCTAGTGCAAACAAGGGAAGAAGTTGATGAGGTGGTTCAGCGATTTGTAGAGTCTAAGCGCAATGTATTTTTTGGTTGTGCTAAGTACGAAACAGGTGACAGCCGCAAGAAAGACAACGTACTAAGCGTCAAGTCCTTCTGGTTAGATATTGATTGCGGGGAAGACAAGAAGGAGATTAACCCTGTAACGAATCGCCCCTTTGGTTATGTTGACCAGAGTACGGGTATGCAAGAGCTACGTAGGTTCTGTGAATTGATAGGGTTACCAAAACCAGTTGTTGTCGATTCAGGGCGTGGGCTACATGTGTACTGGGTACTAACAGAAGCAGTGACACGCAAGGAGTGGGAGCCAGTAGCTGCACGACTAAATGAGCTATGTATCACACACAAGTTCTATGTTGATTCCAATGTTTTTGATGCTACTCGTGTTCTTAGAGTACCCAGTACATTTAACTTTAAACAAGACCCACCACTACCAGTATCTATTCTGATTAAGGGCGGTAAGGAGATTGCATTACCAGCACTACGTACATTATTAGGAGTCAAGGAACTATCAGTATTTTCTACTCCTGCGCCTAGTTTTGTACCGAACGAAGTCACACTAGCTATCATGGGTAATACTGTTCAGAAGTTTAAGAACATAATGATACGGGGGGAGGATGGCTGTAAGCAGTTGAATTACGTATATGAGAATCAGGAAATAGTACCAGAACCTTTGTGGTGGTCTGCGTTAACGGTGGCTAATACGTGCACTGATCGCATATCAGCAATACACAAGATGTCTGAGAAGCACCCTGATTACGATCCCACAGCTACAGAACGTAAAGCAGGGCAAGGTGGTTCAGGGGCCGGTCCTCATCGGTGCGTTACCTTTGAAAAGACTAATCCCGGTGGATGCGATGGGTGCAAGTGGAAGGGTAAGATTGTAGGCCCAATTGCACTTAGCAAAGAAGTAGTAGTAGCGGAAGAAGTAGTTATTGACGGGGAAATATTTGTTGAGTGTAGAGATGAGGAGCTAGATAATGAGTTAGATACTAGGCATTTAATACCTCAATGCCCATTCCCCTTTCAACGCCCTGCTAATGGGGGTATTTATTTAGCTGCTGGTAAAGATGACGCAGAGCCAGTATGTGTATATGAGCACGATCTGTATGTAGTGAAATGTATGAAAGACCCAGAGTCAGGGCATGTTGCGCTACTTAGATTACACCTACCGATGGACGGTATCGTAGAGTTTGTAGTGCCACAGGCAGTGATTGCGGTAAAAGAAGAACTACGCAAGGTACTAGCTAAAAACGGTGTTGCAGGTACTGCAGCTCAAATGAACCATTTAGCCTCGTTCGTGTTGTTATCGGTCAAGGCATTACAGTATAAAAGGAAGGCAGAAACCATGAGAACTCAGTTTGGTTGGGTAGAAGGGGACACCAAGTTTATTATCGGTGATCGTGAAATTAGTAAAGATGGTATCTACGGCAGTCCGCCATCCACAGCAACTAAGGCGATTGTTCCGCATTTACAACCCAAGGGTACATTGGAAGGTTGGAAAGAAGTATTTAATCTTTATGCTAGGAAAGGTCTTGAGCCTAATGCGTTCGCTGCGCTTACTGCGTTCGGTGCACCACTATTTAAATTCTCAGGACAGAAGGGTTCGATTATCAACATCATCTTTAAGCATGGTGGTTCGGGTAAGTCAACTGCACTCTTTATGTGTAATAGCGTATATGGTCATCCTACAGCCCTAGGCTCAATCTGGAAGGATACTAACAACGCTAAGATGCAACGTCTGGGGGTAATGAACAACTTACCTTATACCGTGGACGAGATTACAAATATCTCTGCCGATGACTTCTCCGACCTTGCCTATGGTATGTCACAAGGGCGTGGTAAAGATCGCATGAAAGGCGCATCAAACGAGCTGCGGGATAACTCAACTACGTGGGCAACGATGTCTCTTGCGTCTGCTAATGCCAGCTTTTATGAAAAACTCGCTGGTGCTAAGGCAGGTGCCAATGCTGAGATGTTACGCCTATTTGAATATGAAATTGCACCCTCTAACGTAATACCCGTTGCAGAAGCTAAGCAGAAGTTTGACCATGATCTTCTTGAGAACTACGGTCATGCAGGGGATATTTATATGCAGTACATCGTTAACAACAAAGATCAATGCTTAGAAGACTTTATAAAAGTCCAGAGCAAGATTGATGGCAGGCTTAGACTTACTGCACCAGAACGGTTTTGGTCTGCCACTGCTGCTGCTAACCTCACTGGTGGACTGATTGCTAGAAGACTTGGGCTAATCAACTTTGATATGGCGGCGATCTATGATTGGGTATGCGATACGATCTTAGCTATGCGTGAGGAAATTAAACCCCCCGTAGATGATTCAGCAGGGTCACTTGGGGATTTTATCAACCGCCATATGCAGAACATTCTTGTTGTTGACGCTAACATTGACAACCGTTCATCCAAGGCCGCATTGCCTACACTAGAACCACGAGGGCAGTTACTTATACGCTATGAGCCTGACACCAAGCATATGTTTATTGTGACAAGGGAGTTTAGGTCTGACTGTGTTGAACGCCAGATTAACTATAAGAGCATACTAGCAGAGCTTAAGTTGAAGGGCTTCTACAAGGAAAGTGTCAACAAGCGCATGTCAAAGGGCATGAAGATTTCTTCCCCCGCAGTTAGTACCCTTATGTTTGACTGTACCAATAAGAGCTTTCTAAATATGGATGGTTTGATTAGCTCAGAGCTTGAAAATGCAAGTAGAGACGATTAACTACTGCATAAATTGGTTAAATTTTAAACGGGGATACTCTTTCTTTATCCCATGTATTGCCTGTACAACTGCTAAGACAACTGTAAACGAAGCTGCTAGGAAGTTAAAATATCGCATACTCACCAAGGTGGTTATAGTAGAAGGGGTTAGAGGTATTCGTGTGTGGCGGCTTTGATGTATACTAGGTACTCCTTGGGGTCCCAAACCCTTTTCCCCCACCTAAGCAGTGGGGGTTTTTTATTCCTGTGTAGGGGATGAAGCACGATAAAGTTTTATTACGTATGGCAGTAAGTTTTTCCGTATCTGCTGACCACGTAGGGTTAACCCTTTGCTCTTAATAGCACTGTCAATAGATGCGTTAATAGTATCCATATCAATAGCTATACCTTTTGCAAAACCATAAAGACTGTTATGTTGTCTAAGCTGGTTAATAACCCCCTGCCGATCTTTTTCACTGCTTTCACCGCTAAGAAAAGTATCGTCCAAGCGGGTTAATATTTTTTTCCTAGCGTTACTAGCTTCCATAGTTTCTTGCATAGTCTTGTAAGTCTGTTCTTGAATACGCGCAGCTCTTGAACTAGGAAAACCCGCTGCTTGTGCCACAATATTACCTATACTTATCTCATCTTTTTTAAGGATACTCGCACCACGCTTATTAGTCACACCCTCTCCAGCTACCCGCACTGCAGTAATAGGAGACTTAAAAAATGCTGGCAAGAGTTTTTCCAAACCTTTTAAAATCTTACCGTCATTAAAGTCATCTATAGAGCTACCAACATTAAGAATCGTGGATACACCGGGACCTAAATTATCAACAAGGGTGTTAGTTAGCGTTTCTTTAGTATCCTTACCCGTTCTTATTCCCCTGAACCACATGTTATCAAAGGTAGTACGTGAGCCGATATTCATGTCAGTCAACTCAGAGATAGCACCCTTCTCAAGAATCTTACCTAGATCATGGGGTCTACCATCAAGCCCTGTTATTTTAATATTCCCAAACATCGTTGGTAAGAATTCATACCGGAACCGCATATCTGAATTGCGAGCAGAGAGGGGGTTATTTACTCGTCGGCGTTTCTTTTCTTCTTCATCTCCAAAAGCATCCATAGCTAAATCAATGGCAGCAGTGACGGTACTGTACAGGGGCATACCTACAAGACCATGAAACATAGCACCCATCGTAAGCGTACCTGCTAACTGGTGCATAGCATCAAGACCTTCCTTACGCTGCCCTTTATATAAGACTTTGTGCATATTATAGGCATTGCGGATAAAGTAAGAAGTCATGTTTACTGCGTACATTTTGAACTGCCCTAATGTTTTACCGAGCGCATTACGCATAATTTTAGGGCGGCTAAAGCTATCGTAACGTCCTAGGGTTTCTTGTGTTAAATCAACAGCTTTTTGAATAGAGGCATCGAAGTCTTTAGTCTTTGCGTACTCTAGCTCAAATGTCATCATGGCAGCAGATTCACGACTCAAGCGTTCCGCACCGTTAAACAAGGCAGACATTACGTTGGCTGTACCACGAGCCGCAGTGCCTATAGCACCTTTATGCGTATTGTCGGGGGTGCGGTTACGGTCAGTCAATACAGCCGTATTAGTATCAGTAGTTAGCCCACGAGAAACAAACTCTTTGAATGCCTTAGTAAGTAACGGGCTGTTCATTACGATAGGTAGGTTGCCAAGCGAAGGAGCATGATACGTCACATTACCCTGTGCGTCAGTACGAGTAACCCCCATAGACTTATGGAACATAAACTTACTAAATGATTTCGCTGCTTTACCATACCCATACTGCACATTTAGCTTAGGCATTACCATAACGGGAATAGATACTAACTGCACTGAAGCAGAAGCCGCCGAAGTAAGTAACCAAAGATACGCAATCTTGTTAAGCCCGGTTACAAGTGCACTTTGCGCTGGTGGATTTAGTTCTTCTTGTGAACGATCTTCCAGTTCTTTAATGAATAGTCCAAGCTTTGCACTTTCTGGGTTACCTGCAAGAGAATCTTTAGCCCGCTGTACTTCCCTATAAAGCACATTGCCATACTTAAGTTTAGAAGATTGGTTCGCAGCTCGCATCGCGGAGGTTGTAAAATTACGCAAAATGTCAGCACTGAAGCCTGTTACATCTTCTGCATGTATGAACTGTTTACGAAAGCTCTGTTCTGGCAAAGTCAGCAAATATGTCTGGTAGAGCTGATCCTTTAGCGCATCCTTGCTAAACCCCGGCGAAGCAGTAGCTGCGTCAATGTCTTTAAACATCTGGCTTAGCATCTGACTATCTTGTGCGCCAGCATTACGCATACTAGTAATATCATCACCGCTGGTAAAGTCTTGTCCTGTACGCAGGTCATTTACACTTCTACCTAACTCTCTAGCCCTCTTAGCCTCAAACAAGTTACGGGCTATACCACTTTCAAACATGTAAAACTCTTTCCCAGTAGGCCCACCCTTGATGCTTAGCCAGTAATTACCTTCCCGCATAAATGGAAAGTAGACCTTCATACCTTTTTCTTGCATCATACGGACATGAGCAAGTAGTTTTTGTTCGTCAGCAGGGGATAGCCCCATAGCCTTTATGTTCTGGTCAAGTAAATGCCGCACATGGTCATAGTTGTCTTTATAGTACTTCTCAGTCATGCGGTACATGTCTTGCCCACCGGGAATCAGACCAAGTTCATCCCATGCTGCTTTTAGCTCTGGAGTAGTGGTAGTAGCAGGGTCTTCATTACGTAGCCGAGCCAAGTGCATCGCATAGCCAAGAGTCTTCATACCCCCTTTGTTTTTACGTACCCATTTAGCTAGAGCATCCGCCTTCTTAGCCGAAGCCGCCATCATCTGAGTACGCATACCAGCCATCATCTGAGTGGCGTGATCTAACTCCTTAAGCCCCATGATCCTATTGCCAGCCCAGCGAATAATATCAATAGACTGCATACCCTTAAGACTATTAACGATGAAATTATTACCCATAGCAGGTAAGGCAGCGTTAAACAAATCCTTGTATATACCAAAGTCCCTGCTGGTAATCATACTACCGATAGACCCAACTATGGTATGTGCATCATTCGACTGTTTGATAGCCTCTATATCTTTAGCTACATTCCGTTTAGCAGCAGCGAGCGTAGCAATCTTACTAGGATCGACCTGCATTAAGCCTTCAGTTACAAGCATCAAGTCCTGTAACGCAGAAGTCTCGTTAGGTTGAATACCAAAAGCTGTGGCTAATGTACGTACAAAGCGGGTAAACAAAGAACTTAAGAATCCCGCACCGCCCTCACGACCTCGACCTTCCACACCCAACAGAAACTTCTGCACTTCTGGTTCTGTTAAGCCATACGTTACAAACTCTTTGGGGTCATTTAGAATATCTATACCCCCAGCCTTACGGTGTTTAAATAAATCTTCTAGCTCAGAAGATAACTCTTGCCCGTTTAATTTAGCGTCTAAGTACGCAGCCCTAGTGTCTTCCATGATTGCATGAAGCTCTTGCATAGCAGCCGCTAGCTGTGGGGGTACTGGGAGGTTAGCCGCAATGAGCCTATCAAACTCCGCAATCTGCGTTATGGTCGCACCGTGTAATCCCTCGTGCAGCATAGTCTTGAAAGTCAACCCACCGCCACCCTCGAAGCTATCTCCACGCAAGATAAGATATTTTTTACCGTCAGGTGTAGTAAAGAAGATACCATTAGCAGTCTTAAAAGTATCCGAGAGCTTTTTGTTTCCTGATACGTAAATATTAGGTAAGTCAGATTCTTTTTCGGCAACGATATACGTTACATCCGACATAAAAGGAGCAAGACGTTTAGCTAAAGTTTTTTCAAATTTAGTACCAGTCTTAGCGATATGCTCCATTGCTTGTGTAGCAGTAGTAAAT
>Ga0214219_1000488_pt1 | contig 15943 bp, 22 predicted proteins | sample TroBogypolimnion_26_FD_153057 | JGI IMG/M metagenome (GOLD analysis project Ga0214219, IMG submission 153057) | Freshwater microbial communities from Trout Bog Lake, WI - 25JUL2007 hypolimnion | ecosystem: Environmental > Aquatic > Freshwater > Lake > Hypolimnion/Profundal zone | place: Trout... | reverse complement strand
ATGAAATCCTACCTGCTCTTGATTGGGTGAATTGGTGTAAGTCCTTGTGAGACAACAAAGGCTCAAAAAGGTATCAAAAAAAGCCGGGGTTAATGAAATTTTAGGGTTCAAGAGGCTGTTTTTAATTTTTGAAGCACCACAGATCACCACACACCCATACCTCTAATTTTTGATGGTGCTCTTGACGTTATTTTGATTTCAGGAGCAGCCAAAAACATAACCCTAATACTAATAATGCTTACAGCACAATTTGATATGAGTAAGCATTATGTAGATATTATTCCTTGGGTTTTTCGTAGCGTACAGAAATAGATAAGGGAGCCTCTCCAGCCTGTCCACCAATCAATTGCAATGGAATTAGCTTGGCAATTAGGTTGGCATAGGCTTTAGGTTCCTCTACCGCAAGCTTATCGAACCATTTGATGTCTCCCTGGTTGTTAAGAGAGTCAAGGAGCATCTGTTGGATGGTTGCGTTAACCTTATTCTTTACACCTTTTGGGCGACCTTTGGTTTTCTTCAAATTTTCATCGTTCATTTTTTCCCTCATTTGTTTAATCTTTCATACATATTATAGTGTTGTTAGATGAGGCTATTAGAACATATTAGTATCTATATCATCCAAATTAGCTGTATCTGTATCTGGTAAATTATAGTCATCTAATTGTGAGGGGAAGAAATCTATATATGGTATCTCCTTCTTCCCTATGTCTAACATGGTGTATCTCATCCTATTCCAGATCCAGGTCATGAGCTTTGTAGATCCATTATAGCTATTTATTGCATGTATTGTAGATATGCATAATTCCTGTAATATATCCTCTCTATTCTCTTCTGTTAATATCTTCCATTTGTTGTACTTATTTAAGAACATTCCTGGTAGAGATTTACAGCAATAGACAATACATTCTCCTGTATTAGTCTTTAATAATTCTTGAGCATATTCTTCGTTATATGGATTAATCTTAATTGTGTTAATCTTTGATATGTTAATCTTTGATATGTTATTACTCATTATCTTAATTACCTGATTTCTTATTATTACACGTTCTACATAGTATCTGGATATTTTCAGGGTCAAGCTCTAATTCTGGATACTTCCATCGTGGCTTAATATGGTCAGCTTGTAGGTCTCTTGTAGCACCACACATTACACATTCCTGTTTATGCTCACTCATTGCCTTCTTCTTTAGAGCTAACCATTCATTAGACAGATAGAATTTACGTCTTTCATCTCTTCCTAATAAATATGCTGTATATACTCCATTCTCTAAATCCTGATGAAATTTCTGGTAGAATTGATGATGTGATAGGTCTTCTTGTTTTCTTATTCTGAAATTCTGTTCTATTGTCTTTGTTATTAGGTCTTCTGATATCATCTCTGAACCCTTTAACATATGTAATATTCTTAAGTCTTGTGATACTACAAATATATTACTCATATGAATCTAAACCTTTCTTGTATATTAATATGTATTTCTACCTTATCTATACCTTGACCATCGTGTTTTGCTAATAGAACAAGATACAATTGACTATCATCTAGCGCGAATCCATTATTCTTCAATACGCTAAACACGCTGTCTAACAACAGCTTTTCTAAATTACAGATGTCTTTTTTCCGGCATGTTCCTGTCTTTGTTATCCAGTCGCTGTAATACTTGATATGGCAGAATAGGGGCTCTCCCTCTAATGATTTAAGCTCCTTCACCATGTCTGAATTTACCCTCATCTGCTGCGTTAGCTGGGCCTGTATGACCTCTTCTGTCTCTTTGCGGTACTTTCTGGCGGCTGGAGTATGAATTAATCTATTATTAGCTGCTAATAGTGAAGCATTGGTACTAATTGGTAATCCTTCTAATTCAAAGTACATTACTTACAGTCCTCATTATCAGTATCTTCATCTTCTTCCTCATCTTCATCTGGACATTCTGGTTCAAAGTCTAATAAATCATCTAATGTAGGTTCATTTACTATCTGTGTCTCTAAAGATACTACATAGTCGTGTAGGTCTTTCATATTGATACAATAGTCCTTCATTATACCTAATACTTCTAATTTGCTCTTCTTTTCCTTTGCTGCTATTCTAAATGATACTGATATGTCAAATAGGTCTCTCGATAGTCTTGTTAATTCTGTCTGTTCATCTGGTGTCATATAATTCTCTCCATATATATAATTCTAATTTTTTATCGTCTATTAAGGGCCGATTTAGCACGTTTTAAGGGTCTGTATTGAAATGATTAGACTTAAGCATCAAAATATATTTTTATAGTGGTTCCGCCAAATTCCGCCAAATTCCGCCAAATTCCGCCGAGCTTGTCTATCAGTCCTTTACGATTAATTCCGCCAAATTCCGCCAAATTCCGCCAAATTCCGCCGAGGAATGAGGGTATCGTGGCGTGGCGCGGAATGTTTACTAAATGTCCAAAGGACAAAGAACAGAGAAAGAATCGCCTCCGGCTGAGGCTTTTTGGAGATAAAGATATAGAAAGGGCAAAATTAATTTTCAGCTCTCTTAATTCTGATCTCTGATTTCTTAATTCTTATATCTTATATCTTATATCTTATATGGTTTCCATTAGCTTTACTTTTTGAAAGCTAAATGGGTCAATTAGGTTATGTATTAGCTTTACTTTTTGAAAGCTAAATGGTCAATTAGGTTTTACATTAGGTTATTTATTTAGTCAAGTGTTGAAAATTAAGCACTTAAAAAAATATATAGATATTTCGCTTTTTGATATATTTTTCGATATATGAAATGTAAGATGAGCACAATTAATTAGTAGGCATATCACAGGAGATAAAATGGCCGGAAAAGCAAAATTGACATCAGAAGAGCGTTTACAGAGACTAAATGCTTATCAGCAGAAATACAGAGAAGAGCATAGAGACAGCTTCAATGCTATCCAAAAGCTAAAAAGGGAATTATTAGCACAGAAGCAGGTTGAGGAGAAGGTTGAGAAGTGGTGGATAGATAATGAAATTGAAAAAAAGCTTGATACGATTTTCAGCGAAACATTAAGAAATAAATTAAAGAATGTTATAGATTGTTTAGAGGATTAATATGAAGAAGAATGATAATTACTTCTATAAGGCTATTTTGAATGATACCTTTTTGATGTGTCTATCTATTGAGGGTGTAGGAACCGTTGACGCTATTCATTTAGCAAGTATTCTTATTGCTCAAGGTGAGGTTGTTAATTCTTTAGATGATGTTAAGGCACATTACGCAATGTGGTTAGATGATAGTAAATGGGATAGAGTGTCTGAATTACGTTTTGATAGCTTGTGGGAAAATAGAAAAGCTATATTACTCAAGGATTTAGCAAAACAAAGAACATATTCCGATGTTGGTAAAATGGGTGGTAGACCATCTAAAATAAGTCGTTTGGTGGTATAAAATGTTAAAAGTATGTAAAGTATGCGGTATAGAAAAAGAAATCAATAAGGGGTTAGTATGCCATCCCTGCCAAAAGAATAAGTATCATACCAATAATCCCCAGGAACCCTCATTAGAAAATATAACACCATTAGACATTCAATTGCCATTAGGTAAGCCTTATCAGTCTGGTTTGTTATATCTAATGATCAAAGATCCTGAATTTTTGAGATTAATTGAACCTGAATTAGAGAAAAAACATATAAGTGCTTCTCTTGCTCATCTAAAATTACTTGATGTCATTAAGGATCTTTACAAAAGACGAGGATCAGTAACCTTAAATATGGTTAAAAATTACTTCATCATTAAAGAGTATGAAGAGCCTGTAGTATATGGACTTAATCAGGTTATTGAAGCAGGTTCTGCTCTTTCTAATGCTGATCACGAAGAGATAAAGGCTACAGTATTCACATTTCTTAAGCATCAGGGCGTAATTAGAACCTTTAATAATGCTCTTGATCTTGTTAAGGAAGCAAAGTATGATGAAATTGTTTCTAATATTACTAAGGCATGTAGTAAGAGCTTTATAGTAGATGAAGATATGGGCGTTAGCTATTTAGATGTACCAATCTGTGATAGAGCAGCCATCACACGCGAAGGTCTGTGGTCTACTGGATTTCCTAAATTCGATAGCTTGATTGAAGGTGGATTTGCCAAGAGTGAAATTATCTCTGTGATAGCACCTACTGGTATGGGAAAGAGTGCTCTGTTGGTTAATTTTGCTGTAGAAGCTATGAAACAAGACAAGAAGGTTCTTTTCATTTCTCTTGAAATGGCTGCTGATAAAATGATCGATAGATTTGATAGAGTATTGACAGGACATTCATCAAAGGAATTGATAGATAATCCACAAATAGGAGTAGATGCTATTAAAACCTTTAATAATTACAACACTACACCAATGATTAAGTATTTCTGCCCAAATTCTATAACAGTATTTGAATTAAATGCCTTCATTAATCGCTTTAAGAAAAGTGTGTGGGCACCTGATGTAATTGTAGTAGATTGGTTTGGGTATTTAAAAATGTCTAATACGTATGACAATAAGCATGAGCAATTATCAGAAGCCGCAATGGGGTTAGTAGCTATTTCGAGAGAACATAATGTAACATTACTAACAGCACAACAATCAAATAGAAGTGCTGTAGGCATGAATACCTTTAATTCTTCTGCTGTAGGCGAAAGCTATGGTTCCTTACAAGGCTTTGATTTAGTATTAGGTTTAGGTGCTTCAAATGAGGATAAGAATTGGGGCAAAAGAACACTAAATATACAAAAGAGCCGTATGGGTCACACTGAAAATTTCATATTACTACAAGGTGATCTTCCAAGTAAGACTATTACCTATAAATTTAAGGAAATATAGTATGAACATACTAACAACAATACTATCACCAGCTTCAAAGGTAAGAGTAGCTGTATCTGCTATTACTATTTTAACCATACTAATTAGTAGCTGTATTCTCTATAGGAAGGCTTCAGGCTTAAATAAAGGCAATAAGCATACAACCATTGCCCAAGAGGTTCAGGACGCCAAAAAACGCTATCAGGAGGCCAGTAATGAGGCTTCTGTATCTGTAGCCAAGGTAGTGAATCGTAAAAATATAGAGGTAGTAGTCAAGGTGGGTACTATACTTAATCAGGAAGAGATGACCACCCTTCAGACAAGAGAAAGGGATGACCTGAGTGCTATACAGGCTCTACAAACAGAAGTAACAGCAGCTAATAATGTAATTCATCTACAGGATACAGAAATTCTTGAGAATAAGACCAAGCTTATCATCTGGAAGGTCATTGCTGGTGTATTAGTAGCCATAATTGTTTACATATTACTATAGGGGAATACATGACAACCAAACAGAACGTACAGAAGAAAGATCATTCAATAAGAAATTGGACCTTGGGTATCACAGGAATAGTAATCCTAGCCCTCATCTGCTATCCTCTAGCCGCATTAATAATCATTTTCTTACTTGCTGCCGATGCTACTAATTGTCACTGAATGATGGAGGATGATATGGCTACCAATCAGGCTGAATTGATCCAACAGACCTACGATGAGAACATAAAGAAGCTGGATAGAGGTATCTACGAGCTACAGGAAGCTCTGAAGGCTTGTGAAGACGTAGAGCAGAGGAAAGAGATTGAGCGTGATCTGAATACCATCATCACCAATAGGCAGGAGTGGAAGGACTTCTACCGCAGCAAGGGAGGAAAGGTATGACTGACAAGCCCGATTTAGACTTCTCCCTGCTACTGGAGATGGAAGCAGAAAGAAAGGTAGCTGAAGCAGAGTGGATTAAAAGGAACACACCAGTACCACCAGAGCCAAGGACAATAACACAGATAGCTATGGGACCGATATCATTAGAACCTGTAGAAGTAAAAAGGCCAGCTTATTACTGGCCTAATTGCTTTTTCTACCTTGGTTTTACAGAATGTCAAAATATGGTGGAAAAGCATCCTCATTTAATTCATATTTTTCATAATCGTTAACGTATCCTGCCTTACCAACATCATAAATCTTTCTAAATAGGTCTTGAGGCATTCTTGCTATCTCTTTTGTCACCTTGGTTACTGTCTCTGTTGTTCCAGTAATTTGAGTAGTGGTATTTGTCTCTGTGATGATTATAGGAACGTCTAGAGAAACATATTTAGCACCCTTGTTATCACCTTCTCCTTTTACGTGGTACTTTCTACCCAATTGTCTTGGTAGCTCATATTCAGCACCGTCATTGTACAAGTCTCTAATCCTGACTGTACCTTGTAGCTTTGATGTTCCTGCTAAACCCCTTGAAGGTTTTGGTAGAGCCTTCCTTGCTGCCCTTCTTGGTGCCTTTTGTACTGCCTTCTTTGATGCTATTTTTGCCATTGATATATCTCCTATTATTCTAATTCATTATATTCTTCAATACTGTCTGTTGTTATTGTTATATTTTCATTAAAATAATATAATTCTTCTTGCCAATCATTAACAGCTTCTACACCTTCAATATTTAATTTTTCTTCTACTAATTTATAAGCTTCTTCCTCATTTAATGCGTCTACTAATATCCAACCAAAAGTAATAGCTGGCATTTCTACTTGAACCTTATATTTGTGTTAGAGAGGCTACCATTGGACCTAATTTATCGTGTTTGGCTTCCCATACTCCTACTTTATATTTACCTTGTGGGAGAGGACCAATACAATGCTTATCTTGGTATGCTGGATTATTCTTACTATCATGATTACCAGCCCAACCTGTAGTAATATACTTACCATTGCTACCTGTTAATGTTCCTGTTGTTTGAGAATAAGTCAAATCCATTACTATTCCTCATGCTTTTCTTTATCTTTTTCTTTATTCTTACTAACACTATCTTTAGCAAAAGTGGCAAGAGATACCAGACCAGCACTCACAGTAATTAGCTCTGTGCTCTTTCCATCTTGAGGTATTAAAATCAAAAAACCTAAACATAGAGTAGCACCAGCTATCAGGGCAATTAAGGCTGATACACGTTCTGGAGAGTCAGCAGAAATGACATTTTTTAGATATTCGAACATCTTGTATCCTACAATTTATAGCTTGCGTTCCCATTACCATTAGCAGCCTTTTCCCTATTCTTATCCAAGGCTGAATTGAAGCTGTATAAACCGTCAGGAGGTAAATGTGGTGCTGAATAGACCTTTACAAATGTTAATTTTCCGCATGAAGGGCATACCTTGACATCTTCATATTTCTGCTCAAATAGATCATATTCTTTTGTATCACATTCTTGGCATCTTCGATCAAATATCGGCATCTTACTTGTTCCTATTCATCAATAAATTTGTTATATCTTGTTGACCTTTTTCAATACGGTCTAACCTATTATTAATATCACCCTTCATCTCTGAAGTAGATTTTTGAATATCATTAATCTGACTGGTATGAACAGCCATACCAGATTCTATACGACCAAACCAAGCAAGACATCCACCAAGAATTACGAGAGCATACAATAAATGACTTAAATTAAAGCTTCTATCTAAATGCCAAGTACGTCTATTTTCCATATCATCACTCAAAATATACTCCATTACTATTATTATTATAGCTATTTCAGTAGTGCTTGTGATAATGAGTGTTGGACCTTACCATGTATAAAGTGAGGATTTACACGCATATGAATTTGCTCTGTTTGACCAACAGGAGTAGTAGCAGAAGTAGAGCCTGGAATCATAGGACCACTTAACATACCTGATTGTTCATTCTGTCCTTGTGTCATACTGGAGCCTTGTGGATTAACAGATGCTCTATCAATAGGAGCCATAGGAGCTTGTACAGCCCTTTCTTGTCTCAATCCAGATACGAGAGCATGTAATCCAGAGTGTAGAGCAAATTCCCTATCTTCTTGGGGTGGTTGCCATGCCATATTATTTCCTTCCAGGTGGTTTGAATTTCAATAGACTATCAATCTCTTCTTGGCTCATTTGTGGAGTAGAAGCTAATGAAGACGTTTTAGGAGGTACTGATGTAATTGGTTTAGTAATATCAGGAGCCTTTAATTTAGAGTCTACAGGTACCTTAAGTGTTGGTTTACGATATACCATGCCATTTACTGTATAAGTCTCTCCTGGTTGTATCTTGGAATAGTCTTCAGCAGAGAATGGATTTTTATTAAGCTTATCAGCATTTTGGTCTATTAATATTTCAGCAGCAGTGCGGTTTCTCTTAATGTATTCACTTATTGCTTGATCAGTCAATTTGGCCTCCTGTTCAGTAGTCATACCCTTACTTCCTATAGGTTCTCCTACTTCTAATGGTTCTACAGATACATCTGATGAAGGCATACCAATCTTATTATATTTACTATTAAGTGTTTCAGCTACTAATTCAGCATCTGTTTTACCTACATTACCTTTACGTACAGGTAAACCAAGATTAACAATATCATTCAATTCCTTTACTTCTGGTGCTTGATCACCACCCTTAAACATCGTCTTAAAGGATTCGAGAACATTAGTCAATTTCTGTCGTAGTGGATCAAATTCACCAGCACCTAAATCTTGACCCTTCTGTCTGGTCATAGTAAATCCTGGTTGATCACCAAGACCAAGAGCAGGTTTAGGAGGAGCAACATTAGTAGGAGCAGCTTGACCAAATGTAGCTTGAGCACTTGGTTGATATAATGACTTATAACCAGTCAGATCACCTAAAGATACTGTAGGTGCTGATGAATGTGGATTAGAGCCTAAAGAGGGTGTGCTTAATGCTTCACTGGTAAGGGCTCCTAAATTTGGTTTGGTAAACATATTACCAGCTAATCTATTTAGGCCAGCTTCACCAACAGATTCAGCACCAACAACAGCAAGAGAGCCTAAAGGACCACCTACTGGATAGCCTAATCCAGCAGCAACCATTTTAGCTGTATGGCCAGAAGATAATACATTAGCTGGTGTTGAAGAGGCTCCTACACCTACTCTTGGCATTTGATTGATTAGATTGGAAAGTAAAATAGGATCACTAGCAGGAGCATTTGAAGTATTAAAGGCTGTCTCAAATTGCTCTTGATGTTTGGTAACGTATCTTGCCCATGCTTGAGGATCTAATGGTTTGGTTCCAGAGCCAGTAGCAAATTCAGTAGCACGATTTAGCATCTCTGCCTTCAATGCTTCCTGACCTTTTGGATCTAGACTTTTGAATATAGTGTTAAATTGTTGAGCATTGTCAATTGTATATAGCTTTTTATTAACGGTATCAGCATACTCACCCTTTATAATCTTATTTATACCAACATCTGGATCTCTAAAGGGAATGACATTATCTCTATGATAATCACTTGCTACCTGGGCAACGTTCTTAACAGCGTCAGGATGACCAACACCTACATAGTCTCCTTTAGCATTATATTCAGGAGCAAGGAATTGACTAGCAAAGCTATCTTTTGCTATATCATAATTTTTAGCCAGAGCATTTAATTCAGCAGCAGCAGAGCGATTTCCATTTTCTTTAAGGCGTTCAGCAGCTTCTTGTAATTGAGATACTGTTTCCTTTACTTCAGCATAAGGAGCCGTTGCCCTTGGATTGATTTTTGCTAATTCTGTATGTAATTCAGCATCTGGATAAAGGCTATGACTATTTTCTGTAATAGCATCGTGTATTTGCTTATTTATACCTGTTAAATCTACTTCTCCTGGTAATTGAGGATTAGCAGCTATACCATCATCAATACCCTTTTGAGCAGCTTCATGATAAATCTTACTCGTTCTATTTGCTTCCCATTCTTTAGCCTTAAGACTTGCTTGTACCAGACTATCATTATCAGGAGCAGATGAAATAGCAGCATATAGCTTACCTGCTGGACTATTTTTATCAATTAATGGTATTTGCTCACCATCAGGACCATATTCAAATCTACCTGGAACAGTACCTGCTTCCTGTCTTAATTTTTGTTGTAATGGACTTTCATCTTCAGGATTGAAATTAAATGAGCTTGGGTTATAATCTGGATTTTGTAAATCATTAATAGATTGATTTACTCGTAAAGCCTGTTGTTGTCTAAATGTAGGTATATTAGATCCTCTAGCTGTTTCTAATGCTTGTTCATTAGCTAATACAGTAGGATCTTGTGTTACTTCACCAAGAGTAAGAGGTATATCAAATTGTTTAGCAGTAGCTACATTTAGACGTTGTAGTGTCTGTCTTACTTGTATAGCTTCTGGAGTATTACCAGTAGCTTTAATCTTTAAATCATTAATTACTTTAGCACCAGCTTCTTGAGGAGTATAAGTATTGTCTTTAATTCCTGGTTCTCGAAGTGGATCAATGATGTTAGCTGGGGTTTCACCTGATAGTATTTCAGGAGGCAATTGACCCTTATAACCAGTAACCTTTCCCCTTACCGCATTCGTTAGAGATGTTTTGAGATTAGAAGCAGCATCAAATACCTCTGGAGCAGCACTTACAGCAGTACCAAAGGCAGCACCCATACCAGCTTCACGCCACTTGCGGTTGGTATAGTCATTAGGGTCTTGTGGGTTTAAATCAGTCTCTGGAGTGAGAGCAGGAGCTAAAGCAGTACCAGCAGCACCACCTTTTAATACGTTCATTAGACGCTGGGCACCACTTAATTTTTGAGCAGCAGCCTCACCAGCACCAAGGCCAAGGAAAGGTAGCATTCCTCCTACAAATTCACCGACTTTAGAACCTTCAAAATTATGGTCATAGTAGTCCCTCTCTTGTTGTACAAGAGGATCTACCATTGCTGCTAAATGTGTGCTTTGACCAGAAGGACTAAAACCAGCAGACCAATTATCTATAGCATGAGCAGTACCTTGAGCTACAGCACCACCCATATTGATAATACCTTGACCCATACCAGCTAATACAGGAGGTGTTACCTTACCTATCCAATCCTGATTTTGGTGGATAGTATGTAGTCTTTGGGCTTCTGTAGGTGGTGGAGGAGTATATTGTGGGACAGGACCAGCAGGAGCAGGAGTACCAGCATCTCTCCAGGGTTGTTCATGAGGAATAGCGTTATCAAATGGGTTAGATGATGAACCAGCAGTAATAGGTTCAGCTACGTCAAAGGGATTTTGTGGCATTAATTGCCTCCTACGGTTGCTACTTTCCCACCCTTAACCGTAAAACCCTTATATTGGCCATCTGGTAAGACTGATCCATCAGATTTTTTAGCATCCATACCTACTGAAACACCAGCAGGAGGAGCAGATGGTATAGAAGAAGTATTACCCTGTGCTTGTGCTTGCTGTTGTCTTACATTTGGATCATCATAGGCAGGTAATAGACCAGCAGGTTTAGTACCACCATTTAAACGAGCGGCTATAGCTTGTGATCTACTGGTTAATAAGCTGGTTCCAGGATCAGCAGAGCCATATACAGCCTGTCTCTGGTTCTCTACACCTTCTACCTGACCTTGTAATAAGGCAGCATAGGTCTGATATACCTTTCTCTTATACTCAATAGGATCAGAGTATTTAAGATTTTTCATATCCCTGGCAGCTTCAGATTCTCCTGGAGGTCCACCTTTGAATGAACGTGCCATTTCATTAACCGTAGCTGAGTGTGCAGCATTCCAAGCATTCTCATTCTGTGGATTGACTACCTTATTACCTACTCTGTTTGCTATTTCAGCTAAACCAAATACATTAGGTAGATGAGTATTAACACCAGCACCTGGACCTTCATCTAAATCAGCCATAGTACCAATGTGTTCATATGTCTTATTAGCACCTACAGCAACACCACCAGAAGTACCAGCATTTACCTTACCCAATTCCTGACTGAATTTAGTAGCAGCAGAGATATTGACATCAGGGAATGCTTGAGCAGCACCCTTAATAATTGCCTGACCTTCTTTAGAACGTGGATTGACTGGAATTTGACCAATAGCAGCACCCTTTAGATAATTTTGTGTGCTCTGTGGAAGTGTATTGAGATAGTCCTTACCTACAAGAGTAGATTCTGGACCTTCTTTAGCAGCTTTAGCCCTTTCAATTCCCTCTTCATCCTTATTGTGTCTGGTCTTTTCAGCCAAATCAGCAGCGGCTTGGTGTTCCTGAGCAATCTGATGTTGCTCCTCAGCATTCTGTTTGAGAGTAGCTATGTTATCTTGGGCTACTTCATGGTATTTCTTATCTTTTTCTACCTGTGTGGTAGCATTAGCACCTTCTGTCTTAATGAAGTTTGGATCATACACACCATTGTTAAGAGCGGATAGTGGAACACCCATAGCTGTAAGCTCTTTTACTTCTTGCTGCCAAGCTGCTGGTTGCATCTCTTCTGGTAGACTTAATAGAGCAGCAGATTTAGCAGCTATTTGTGAATTGAATTTTATACTCTGTTCTAATTTAGCCTTTTCAGCAGTAGCATCATCTAATTTAAATTGGTTCTGCCACTTCATAGCCTCTAGACCATGACCATCATTAATCATACCTTGAATGAATTTAGCTCTATCAAAGGTACCTTGTGGAGTAATTTGAACAGGATTATAATCAGGATTAGTAGTAGCAGCGGCTGACGTATCAGCAGTATTACCAGCTTGAGACATAAGAGTAGCGGCTGGATGATCTACCATTGTATTAGGTAGGGTTCCAGCTACATAAGGTTGTGTTCCAGTAGGTTGAGCCGTTTGAGTAGGTCTAGGCATCCCTTGAGGATTGACTTCAGGAAAATTGTATTGTCCCTGTGGCTGTTGTGGAGCCTGTGGAGCCATCTGATTAGCAAGGGTTCCAGGCTGATACTGTCCGACTTGAGGAGCAGTAGGATTAGCTGATAGAGGAGATTGGCCCGATAAGGAACCAAGGCTCATTTGTGGCGTTTGATATTGTCCAGCTTGCGGAGCCACTTGAGGGTTTTGGCTAGGAACAGGATTAACCGTAGGTTGAGGTTGAGCAGGAGATTGAGCATTCTGTTGTCCTCCAGTGGGAACCCAAGCTGATACTAAATTCTTATCTGTATTCTTTCTTAATGTCTGAGCATCTAACGTATTAGTATTAGCCAGATTTTGAGCTATTGTATGAGACTGTAGATAATCAGCATCTCCAGAAGCTTTAAAGGCATTGCTTCCAATTTGAGCAGACTGAGCTATATAGGGAACAATTGGGCTAAAATCTGTCATCTTATGACCCCATGCCCATCGTTGCCAATGAACCAGCAGCACCGAAGAAACCACCTATAGCCTGATCCTTACCAGCAGCTTGTCCTAAAACACCCTGAGCCTGAGCATTACCAATGTTGTTTAATTGAGCCATATTAGCATTAGCATAATTGGTTCCAACATTAGCCTGCGTATTGACAGCAGATAATCCCTGTCCAGCAAGAGAAGATAGCTGTCCAAAATTCTGATTCTGATTTTGTGTAAAACGTGCGGCAGCATTACCAAATTCATTAGAAGCCTGTTGTGTGCCATAATTAGATAGAGCCTTTAATGTTCCACCAGATAAGGCACCACCACGTACAGAATTAGAATTGTTTATTGCCTGTAATCCCTGTTGGACATCAAATTGATAGGCTGGATCTTTGTTAAAATCAGCCATAGTAAATTGTCTACCTAAAGAACCATTAGGACCGGCATTCTGATTTAGCTGATTAGTAGCATTAGTACCAGTCTGAATCCAAGGCTGTAAAGCTCCTACATCCTTATTGTATACCTGATTAGCTGTATTAATGCCCTGCCAACCCATATTCTGTTGATCAGCAGAAGCATTACCAGCAGCCGCCTCGTTAACAGAACCCTGCATCATCTGACTCATACCGCTTGCGAAACCACTCACAATTAAACCTCTTCTTCCTTATTATTATAGCACTTATCTGTCTTATTTATATTTAACCAGAGATAGTGGTGTTGCTTACCATCTCTTAACCATTTATTTTCTTCTCTTTCATATACATTAAACCCAATACCTTTAATACACTTTAGAGCCAATCTATTATCTTCTACACATGGAGCTATTAGGGTATCTACTGGTAGATGTTTCCAGATCCATTGCAGACATTCCTTACCAATATCTACTACTTGACCATAAGCATGAGGTAAAAAGGCCATATGAGCTTCTGCTATCTTTTCTCCCTTACGAATAAGAAAGAAGAAACCCATGAATTCATTACCCTTACATACCTTGATATGTAGTACATTGGCAGCAAGATTAGGTTTCCAATATTCAGGATTTTCACCATCTTGAAAATTGTACGGCACGTTATTACTAGAGATTAATGTATCTCTAATGAGGTAATAATCCTGGGATATGGAGAATGTATACATCTATATCTATTATATTAAGCTGTTACAATCTTACGTGCTATTAGATCAGCCTTAATCTTTCCATCTTCATAATCAGCAACGGTCTGAAAAGCAGCAGCAAGAGCAGGATTAGCTGCTAAATCAGAAGCAAGAGTAGTAGCATCAATGAAAATATTACCATTATAAGTAGGATCAGAAACCATAGGGCCTTGATTTGGATTTGTAACAACCCCGATCTTGTTATTATTAGCATCAACAAGGTAGTCTGTTCTCTGATAATTGATATTACCACTGAACATAGGTACTACTACATTATTTACTGTTTGTAGCTGACGATTGGTTACGCTTGAATAGGCTGCGTATTCTGATTTAACAGAACCTGTTTGTGTATTAGGTACTTCTATGGCCATGTTTGGCTCCTTTATAAAGTGTTAATTAAAACGTGTGGCAGACCAGGAAATTGTTTGAGAGGTTGCTGAATTTGTTACTGTTACCGTATACCCACTAGAGCTTCCTAAAGAAATACCAGATGATGAGATAGAAGTAATATTCATACCACCAGCACTATTTATGTATACAAAAGATACAGCATAATTAGTAGTATTACTATTACCATTGGCTACAACAATATAGCTACCTAAACCGACTCCAGTAAATAGGTTAGCAGTACCAGCATTACCAAGAGTAGTAGTAGTACCTGATGTAGAATTGACCGTAGTAGCCGTGAGAGCACCCATGGAGACGGAGGACGCGAAGGTGGCAGCACCGGCATTGGTGATGCTGAATAGATCTGCAGAGTCCGTGTTGTTTCGGACCTTCAGGGTCGCGCTTCCCGAGTAGAGGGTCTGGTTGGCGCCATCACCGCTGAAGAACTTACCACCCCCGAGGGTGTGGTAGGTATTAGCGAAGATCATGGAGCCAGTCCAGCCCCCAGCCGGGGAAGCCTGTGGGGTTCCGGAAGCGGTGATGAATCCCCAAGCTACGGTGGCGGTGCTTGCCTGCCACACGAAATTGGAGCCGTTGAAGTATAGGTAGTTGCCGCTGACAGGGGTCGGGATGGTGTAGCCGTAGAGTCCCAGGGCGCCGCTGAAGTTGGCAGCCGCGGCTGTGATCGTGCCGGTGAAGGTCGCCGCCTTCGTGGAACCAACCAGATTCAGGATTGACCCATACTTGCCATCATAAATTGTGGTGTCGCGCCACTGAGTATTAGCCCCAGCATATCCATACCAGTTGATTGCGATTTCTGCGGTTCCGTTGGTTCCAACCTCTGCCAGTAGGTTCCCGGTAAACCTTCCGTTCCCGGCGTTGAACTGGGTGGCAGAGACGGAGGACGCGAAGGTGGCGGCACCGGCATTGGTGATCACAAAGGCATTGGTCGATGCCGTGGTGGAGAACGCATAGCCTGAATATGTTGTTTCGTTCCCGACGAAGTTTAGAAACCCGGTGCTAGTGTTTCGCCCGATGGCGTAGGCATGTGCAGAGTCGTATCCGACATTCAGGTGTGGAAACGGGGTTCCTACTCCAGTGTTGAAGAAGTTCCCCTGGGTCGCCGTGAGAGCACCAGCCATACTAATAGCATTAGTAGAGGTATTAATTACTAATGTTCCACCTGGGATTCCACCATATGTAGCATTACCAATAGTATATACATTGGTTGCTGTCTCACTTAAACAGAAATTTGTTCCTGTTCCATTATTTAATAGTATCTGTCCATTATTAGCTCCTGCTGCTTTGGAAGACATATTAAGTATTCCATTAGCACTGGATGAAGATA
>Ga0214219_1000483_pt1 | contig 16028 bp, 10 predicted proteins | sample TroBogypolimnion_26_FD_153057 | JGI IMG/M metagenome (GOLD analysis project Ga0214219, IMG submission 153057) | Freshwater microbial communities from Trout Bog Lake, WI - 25JUL2007 hypolimnion | ecosystem: Environmental > Aquatic > Freshwater > Lake > Hypolimnion/Profundal zone | place: Trout... | reverse complement strand
CGACGGCACTCGAAGCCACGCCTGCAAAGGTGTTGACAGGAATCGCCCCACCAGCTGATGAGGTAACCACAACCGGTGCAGCAACCTGGCTTAATCCAACGGAAGCTTTAATTTTCAAGCTGCTCTTGGCATCTGTTGGCAGAACAACTGTAATGGTCTTTGCGACGGAGGTAGTGAAACCCGTCTTTGAAACCACAATGGAGTAATTGCCAGCAACCGGATCCTTAATCACAATGGTATTCCCTGTGGCGGTCTGATTGAGGGTGGTCGTAGGTGTCGTAATTGCAGCCGTAAACTGACCGATAGAGTCACCAGAATAAGTATTCAATGCACTGATAACCAACTGACGCGAAACCACAATGCTTAAATTGGGATCCGGCGTGGTAGTGCTTTTCTTGCAACTGTAGATGGCGGCACCGGCAACAACCAGTGCAAAGAACAACAAAACAACTTTCAAATTAGATTTCTTCATAATATCAATTTTTAAATTTTTCATAGGGAAAAAAAGTATACCCCAACTACACTTTTCTAAAAATCAATATTTTAAAAAAGCTGATTTCGGTGACATATACAAAATTACGTAAAATAGGAATAGATGTTTCGTTTTTTTGTTAATTTATGTTAAAATCGTCGACAAAATGTAAAAAATATGCTATTTATCATAGTATTATTTTGCGGTTTTTATTCGTCCACCATCTGTCCCGCTAAACACAACAGTCTGATAATGTATTGTTTATATACTGCAAACTTTTGTCAATCAAATTTAATCTTGAAAATTACCACTTCCGGCGAGTTTCCAGTGCGGACAGGTGGGCCCCACGATCCAAATCCGGAAGAAACATAAAAATTGGTATTCCCCTTTTTCATGTACCCCCAACTAAGTTCGAAGATGGATTCTGTAACATAATTCAATGGCCACATCTGGCCATCGTGGGTATGACCGGAGAGATGCAGGTCGGCTCCGATCTCTACAGCCTCCTCCAGGTGAAAAGGCTGGTGATTCATGACAATGATCGGCTTCGCAGGATCAAGGTTTTTTGCCAGAACCTTTAGTTCGGCTGGTCCTTCGCCACTGCCCATTCGCCTGCTGTCCCTGTCGTCACGTCCGACCAGCTGAATGCCGTTGGGCAGCGTCACTACTTCGTCCCGCAGCACTTTAATGTTGATACTCCTCAGGTATGGAAGGGTATTTTGTATGCCTCCGATGTACTCGTGGTTCCCGGGGATGGCATACACTCCCAGCGGCGTCCGTATATCCTGGATGTGTTTGCCCAGATTCTTGCGCAACACCGGACCGATGTCACCATCGACCAGATCTCCGCACAGCAACACCAGATCCGGCTTTTGTTCATTGATGATCCTAACCAGCTTGAGTTCCTGCCGCTCCCCTATCAGCGCACCCAAATGGATATCGGATGCCATCAGTATTTTTAATTCCTTGTTGCCCGAAACGCTTTTGTGAATGGTCAGGGGAATCTCTTTTACCCGTGTGGTAAGGGCATTGATGTATCCGCCTAAAATGACCAGCGCAACCACGCCAATGATGGAATAACCCAACACCAACCTCGCGGTATCGGAAAAGAGGGGCAAAAAATGAAAAAAATAGTTGAGTACCCGGATGAAGTCTATCAGCAGCAAGACCAGCAGAAGATAGAACATAAAGGCCAACCAGAAGGCCCCCACCCTGTAAATCCATTCACTGACGATGGAGGAGGCGGTCCGTTCCCAAAACATACCGATGATAAAAGAGGAGACCAGCGACCAAAAAGTGATGGTATACCACTTTTTAAGCGTTGGATGGCTGGAGAATACCATCAAACCCCTGGAGTATACGTAATAGTTAAGCAGGGAATAGACCAGCAGGACAATGCTGAAAAATATCAAAAAAGTAATCGCTCTCATGTTAAAGATTTAAAGGCATAAAGCTATCAATTATTGCGGGTGTATAAATCCGGTCCGCCCAATTTGATTATATTTGCCGCAAGATACGCAACAAACAGTTTTTTAAGCATGCTCTTTCGGCTCACATCCCTCTTTTTTGCAGTCCTGTTACTTCTTTCCTGTAACAACAGTTCTCACTGCTACGAGTCGTCAGAGACACTTTTGGTTACCACCTTTACTGGAGGCAGTACCCTTAAGATTGATTCCATCCTGGTTAAAGGTGCCGCGAAAACAGGAATAGGTGATACCCTGAAATTTTCCAGAGATTCAGCCTTGACCATAAGTGCCGGATTACCCCTGTCACTCTCCGCCGACTCCACTGGTTTTGTAGTTTTTGCCAACGGCAGAACAAGTTCTTTTTGGTTGAAACATACCATGAACCTTAAATTGATATCCCAAAGCTGCGGCTTTGCGCCCAACTACAAGTTGGTGGCAACCCGGCACAGTTCGCTCATTGATTCAGTCAGTGTTTCCGATCCCATTGTAGACCCCCAATCCGTAGAAAGATATGCCACGAATGGACAAAATATTACGATCTATCTTCATCTTGCTACTCCTTAGTCCGCTGGCGGGCAACGGACAAGAAAAGAAAGAGGTGTGGAGGTATGAAGGGCCCCGCATTGGGATCGACTTGTCCCGTTTTCTGATGCCATCCATTCAGAAGGCAACCCAGAGTGCCTTCGAAATCCAGGCCGATTATCCCTACAAGGGGAACTTTTTCCCTACCGTTGAAGCAGGTTATCAAAGCATCAACGACTTGAGGGAGACTTTTCACTACACCAACAAGGGACCCTATGCGCGGATCGGTGTAGACATGAACATCAGCAAATTTGAGTCTCTTTCCGACAATGATCTTGTTTTTGTCGGCCTACGCTACGGCTATAGCCGCTTTACACAAGAGACACTCACGGCAAATTATTCCAACTACTGGGGCACTGTTCAAACCAGTTTTCCCAAGAGTAATCTAAGTGCCCATTGGGCAGAACTGGTCTTTGGACTGAAGGGTGAATTGCTCCCAAATCTCTTTTTCGGCTGGTCGGTAAGGGCAAAATTTCCGCTCGCTACCACAAAAGACCCGAACGTAACTCCCTATGTAATTCCGGGTTTGGGCTACACCAATACCGAAGTGCCTTTCGATTTCTCCATCACGGTATCCTACCGGATTCCCCTGATAAAAACGAAGACCCTGCCGAAAGCACTGAAAGCTGGTGGATCCAAACACACGGACTCAGATCGTGACGATGACCTTGACCCCAATGATCCTAACAATCCCAATCTCAGAAACTCCAACGGTAACGGACTGAACAGAATGAATCAGCAACAGTTCTGATCTGCCGGATTGTTGCCTTCGAACTTTTACTCTCCTTTTACTCTCCGATAGGAATAGAGGGTCTCCCCTTTCTCATTTAAAAAATAGAAGGCAAAATCGTGTTGGGTTACCCGACACACAGTAAATCCCAGTGATTTTTTGACGTACCTGGTATAAAACCATGGATTGGTCCAGCGGGGCTTAATCCCGGTCGAGGTCACCATAAAGTCTATTCCATTGCGTTGCGTGTGTTCAAACTTGTGCACATGACCATTCAGGTAAAAGTCGACGTGGTATTTCTCCAGCAAAGGCTCTACCTGCTCGATGAGACGGTAGGTATTCCCCTGACTAAAATCTGAGGTATAGATAGGATGGTGACCAACCACCACTTTCCACGTTTCGTGGGATTTTGCAAGGACACTGTCAACAAATGCAACGGTTTTGGATGGGTCCTGCTCGTTCACTGCATGATATTTTGGATCGTAGCGGTAAAAAACAGCGAATGGAGAGGTGTCAATCATGACGAACCGGATGGTAGTATTGCTGTCGACCTTCTGCACAAAAGTGTAGTTCCGGGCAGGCATGGTCCATCTCGGATTGTGTTTCCCATAGTCGACAAGCGCCTGAGGATTGCCAATGTACTCATGATTCCCGATGACGGAATACCACTTCAGATTCAATTCAGGAGCCGTGAACATCCGCTCGAACTGCGCATTCCAAAGCGGATCAAGTGTATCCTTAACACCCTGATCATGGAAAAAATCGCCCTGATTGATCACAAATTTCGGATGGAATACCTTGGACAGCCTGTTCACGGTGTGAGCCACTGAGTCTTCCCGGTAGGGACCCGAAGAGCCCATGTCCGAGAGCACGAAAAAGTTGTATCCGTCGGCAGACGGATTCTCAACTGCCGGTTCTGGCTGACAGGATGCAAAAAGCAGCGCTGTCAGCATCAGGGCACATCCCCTGCAAAAGAAACCGGAAATATTCAATTTTACGCTCATTTCCAGAATATTAATATGCTATTGATTCCCCTTTCTACTGCAAATATCCCAAAATGTTTCAATCAGCTTCAATTCCCATCTGCTCCGCTTTTTCAAGATTCTGCCCACACGCCCTAAATCTCCCGATCCTATAGTCCCCAAGACTGTCTCACTTAATCGTCAGCCTGTTGCTGATCATCCTGTTGTTGTATTGTTGCAGGAAGGCCTTGAAACGACGGAAGTGGGCAGGTATCAGGGTATCCGGCTTTTCTGCCAGATTGTGAAGGTATTGCGGATCCTCCTTGTAACGGTAGGCAGCAAGCAGACTCTTCCCGTCGGATTGGAGCAGATAATCATCTTCCATGAACTGGTAATAACCATTTTCATAGTTGACTGCAAACGGTTGGTTTACACGATGAAATCGGTCGCTTCCAAAGGCAAAATAGGGGGCATCGTATCTCAGAAAACCCAAAACTGTCGGAAAGATATCGATTTGCTGCATCAGCCCCGCATCCAGGCCAATCAGGTCACTGTTGGGCTGATAGAAGATGATGGGAATGGAAAAAAGTCCCGTTGAAGTGATGTACTCCTTGTGATCGTTGGATGGCAGCGAGTGATCGGCAGTCAGTACGAAAAGGGTATTCTTGTACCAGGGTTGCCTGGAGGCTTCCCTGAAAAACTCCCTCAGGGAATAATCGCTGTATTCAATGCACTTGTACAACGGATTAGGTCCGCCTTTGAAACGATTTTCATACTTTTTGGGCAAGATATAGGGATGATGGGAGGAAAGTGTAAAGACAGAGGCGATGAAGGGTTCCTTCAGCCGACCAAAATTATTGGCACAGTAATTCAGGAAAAGTTCATCAGGGATGCCCCAATAACCGTCGGAATCCTCTTTGCGCTTGTATTCATTCTGACCAAAATACCTGTTGATGGAGAGCATGTGGGTAATGGCGTCAAAACCCATCGAGCCATTCGGAGCTCCGTGGTAAAACCCTGCATCGTATCCCTTTTTCTTCAGGGTAGCGGCCAGTCCTTCCATCTCATTGAGGGAGTAGCGCGAGAGCACGAAGGGCTGAACCAAAGAGGGAACACCTGCAATGACGGAAGGAATGGCATCAATCGATTTGGTCCCATTTGCAAACGAATATTTCCAGGTATAGCTTTTGCTAATCAGTGAATCCAAAAATGGGGTATATCCCTTGTAATGACCTCCCTCCAAATCCTTGTTCAAGGATCCCACGACCTCTTTGGTAAAGCTTTCAAGTATGAGGACCACTACATTCATAGGTTTGAAATTTCCTGCGGGCTCCCCCGGGTGAATGGGAGTATAAATGCTTTCGGCCTCCTTTTCACCGAAGAATTTTACCTCTTCAAAGGTTTTGATATCGATGGTCCGGATGATTGAAAAGGGAGTGTTGAGCACAATGGCCGATTCAATGGGCTTTTGCACCTTTTCAATGGCGTTGCTGATGGTAATCGGACGGGTCGTACCCGTAAATCCACCCCTTATGCCTGCAATCGTCAACCCGGCGCCCAGCACCATGACCAGGGAGGAGAGTGAATAAAACAGGGTATTGGAGCGAACCAGCACACTGCTTCTATGATCGGAATAGATCCAGCGCAAGAAGAGCAGCATGACGACGAAAATCAACACCAGATACCAATACTGCAACAAAGCAACAGAGACGATTTTCCACATCTGTGATTCATTTTTGAATTCAGAAAAGATGCTAAAATCTGTGCGTCGAAGAATATACCTGAAGTAGACCACATCCACAAAATTGGATACCAGTGCGATGGAATTGGTGGTGAGAAAAAGAATTTTTGTGAATTTTTTGTACCCGCTGTTGTATTTTTGCCGGATGGGCAACAGCATCATCAGGATGTACAGACTGTTGACGTAAAGGAGTGCCGTAAGGTCAAATTTCAGTCCTGACACCATCAATTCTCCCAAATGTACCAATTTCATCTGGGGAAAATAACCGATGTTAATCAGATAATAAAGCAGTCGCTGAACGGAGAGCAAGCAATAGACCATACCCAGCCTCCAGACCATCATCAGCGCCGCATTCCGCTCTTTCGACAAAACAGTTTTCAGATCCATATCCTCCTATTAACAAGGTTGCTATTGAGGGGACAAAACTACTTATTTTTAACAGGTATGTATTCAGTTTTTGTTAAAAGCTGATACGGTCAGGAGTGCTTTCCATTTTTCAACTTTGAAAAGAATAGAGGCGGGGTACCATTCACACCTCCGGGGAGCAACATCCGGCACTCCATTTTTGGAGGCAGGATACTTTCGGACAAGAATAAACCGAATGGATTCAGAGACTGTTTGCAGGGTGAAATCGGGGCGGGGTATGACACAACCAAACACGGCCTTCCCGGCAGGGGAGAATCAATTCAATCCGGGAATAGTCACCAAGGGAATTAGACCATCAGGGAAAAACTACAAACGGAATCTGTTCAGGGTAACGCCGGCATCGCTGCGCTGTTTTTCCATGGGGCGGAAAACGTAGATAACTCCATATTCGGCGGCTCGCTCTCTTTTTATCTCTTCCGGATAGGAGGAAAAATACTCTTCCACTTCGTTCCAAATCTCCAGAATAATCTCATCCGCTTCATCGCGCATTCCGGCAACTTTTTGGGTCCATCTGACGGTATTGCTCTGAAGCGTCTTCTGAAAATGGTAGGCATCGACAAACTGATCGAATTTCACCTTTACCACGGCAATGGAGGGGTTGTACAAAGGATTGCCACCATGGAGCACGCGCTGGTGTTCACCTTCGATCATTTTCTTTCCCCATTCAAGCAATTCTGATTCCAAGATGAGCGAGGGTGATTTTTTGTCGCCAACCATTCCGTAATAATTGCGGACATCCGCCTTCATATCTCCGCGCTGAATCGAGAAATTCAGAATCTGGATAAAATGAGAAAGATAGATCCTGGCTTTTTTTGCTGTTTCCAGGTAGGCCCGGCTGTTTTTATCCTGTTGTGATCTCGCTAATTTATGGTGAATCAGGTTTGTTTCAAAACCGGGAAAGAATGCACGAAGCCGATTAAGGGTATTTACGGAGAAGGCAAGTTCCTCGACTGGCTTTTTTTGGCCCATCAAAATTGCAGTATTGATGGCTCTCAGCCTTGCCTGATCAGTATTTGGTAATCTTCTATAGGGCATTTTTTTAGGTTTTATGGGCGTATCTCCACCTGTCGACGCGAAGTTAGATATTATCAAAAAAGAAATGTTCTTCGCGCCTCTCCCACCACCACGAGTTATGAACTATCTGCTGTTGATAACGACCAACGCCGCGTGAAGGCAACGTTGGTCGTTAGGCAGTAAGATCAAGTAATCCGGAAAATACTTGAAGGAGGATTCATGATTTTTGGAGATACAAACAGGGACAGAAAAATAGTTTTAACTGTCAACAGCCAAAAAGGTTCGGAGACATTTCAAGGAACCTGGATACGCTTTCAACCTGCCAGGTTTTTGATAAATTACCCTAATCTGAAAGCTTCGCCACAAGATATTCGCGGTTGAGCCTGGCAATGTGTGCGATGGAGATGCTTTTTGGGCAAGCCAGTTCGCAACCACCCGTGTTGGTACAGCTTCCGAATCCCAGTTCATCCATTTTAGCCACCATGGCCTTGGCACGTTTTTTCGCTTCCACCTTACCCTGCGGCAATTTGGCAAATTGCGAAACCTTGGCTGCCACAAACAACATGGCAGAAGAATTTTTACACGTTGCCACACAGGCCCCGCATCCGATGCAGGCAGCCGCGTCCATGGCCTCTTCTGCATCATCCTGTCCAATCAGGATGACATTGCCGTCGGGCACACCGCCCGTATTCACCGATACGTAACCGCCTGCCTGCTGGATTTTTTCGAAGGCTGTCCTGTCGACCATCACATCCTTGATGACAGGGAAGGCTGCAGCCCGCCATGGTTCCACCACGATGGTCTGACCTTCGCTGAATTTGCGCATGTGCAATTGACAGGTGGTTACCTCTGAATCCGGTCCGTGGGCATGACCATTGATGTACATCGAGCACATCCCGCAAATTCCTTCGCGGCAATCGTGGTCGAAGGCGATCGGATCCTTGCCCTCCAGAATTAGCTTGTCGTTCAGGATATCAATCATCTCCAGAAAGGAGGTTCCCTGGGAAACGTTCTCCACCAGGTAGGTTTCGAACCGCCCTTTGGCCTTGGCATTGTTTTGCCGCCAAACCTTTACATATATCTTGTTGAGAATTATGTCTGCCATTTTGATCTTTTTTAGCTGTCTTCAAAAATTATTTATAACTCCGCTGGGTCAACTGGATGGTTTCAAATACCAGGTTTTCCTTGTGAAGAACGGGTTCCTTGTCTACTCCCTTGTACTCCCAGGCTGCCACATAGGCAAAATTCTCGTCGTCACGCTTTGCTTCTCCCTCTTCAGTGGCCGACTCTTCGCGGAAATGTCCGCCGCACGACTCTTTCCTGTTCAGTGCATCACGGGCCAGCAGTTCTCCCAGTTCAAGGAAATCGGCCACACGTCCCGCTTTCTCCAGTTCCGGATTGACATTTTTCAGTTCTCCTGGCACAAGCAAGTCGGCGTAGAACTCCTTGCGAAGTTTTTGAATCTCCTCGATGGCTTTTTTCAGTCCGGTTTCGTTGCGCGACATCCCCACGTAATCCCACAGGATGGTTCCCAGTTTTTTGTGGAAATGATCGACGGGTGTTTTGCCCTTGATGTTAAACAACTGCTCCAGTTTACCGACTACAGCTTTTTCGGCCGCTTCAAACTCGGGAAGATTGGTATTGATCTTCGGCACCATAATTTCGTTGCCGAGATAGTCTCCAATGGTATAGGGCAAAACGAAATAACCATCGGCCAAACCCTGCATCAGGGCCGAAGCACCAAGGCGGTTGGCACCGTGGTCGGAGAAATTGGCTTCTCCCAATGAGTAGAGCCCAGGGATGGAGGTCATCAGGTTGTAATCCACCCAGGTACCGCCCATCGCATAGTGGATGGCAGGATAGATCTGCATTGGTTCCTTGTAGGGATCCACATCCGTGATCTTTTCGTACATCTGGAACAGGTTTCCATACCGTTTGGCAATGGTCTCCTTACCCAGTCTGTTGATGGCGTATTTGAAATCGAGGAATACCGCCATTCCCTCCTTATTGACTCCAAAACCGGCGTCACAACGCTCCTTGGCGGCCCTGGAGGCCACATCGCGCGGCACAAGGTTTCCGTAGGAGGGATACCTGCGTTCGAGGTAGAAATCGCGGTCGTCATCGGCAATATCATTGGGTTGCAGCAGACCTTTTCTCAATTTCTCCGCATCTTCTGCTTTCTTCGGGACCCAAACACGACCATCGTTTCTGAGGGATTCAGACATCAGCGTAAGTTTGGACTGCTGGGATCCGTGAACGGGAATGCAGGTAGGATGAATCTGTACATAACAGGGATTGGCAAAAAATGCCCCCTTCTTGTAGGCCACCCACGAAGCAGAAGCGTTGCATCCCATGGCATTGGTGGAGAGGAAATAGACATTGCCGTAGCCACCCGTTGCCAGCACCACGGCATGCGCGCCAAATCGCTTGATCTCACCCGTCACCATGTCGCGGGCAATGATTCCACGCGCTTTTCCATCGATGACTACCAGATCCAGCATTTCGTGGCGGGTATGCATCTTTACGGTTCCTTCGTGAATCTGACGGTTCAGGGCAGAATAGGCACCCAGCAAAAGCTGCTGACCTGTCTGTCCGCGGGCATAAAAGGTCCTGCTTACGAGCACGCCACCGAAGGAGCGGTTGGAGAGGGTCCCTCCGTATTCACGTGCAAATGGGACTCCCTGAGCCACACATTGGTCGATGATGTTTGGTGAGACCTCCGCCAGGCGGTGGACATTGGCCTCCCGGGCACGGTAGTCACCACCTTTTATGGTATCATAAAAAAGTCTGTATACTGAATCGTTGTCATTCTGGTAATTTTTTGCCGCATTGATCCCGCCCTGGGCAGCAATCGAGTGCGCCCTTCTGGGGCTATCCTGGTAACAGAAGGCAGTCACATTGTAACCCAACTCTGCCAGGGAGGCTGCTGCCGATGCACCGGCAAGTCCGGTACCGACAACGATCACATCAAGTTTACGTTTGTTGGCCGGACTGACGACTTTGATCTTTGCCTTGTGGTTGGTCCACTTTTCGGCAATCGGCCCGGCAGGTATTTTTGAATTTAGTTCGCTCATATCTTGGATACTTTGAAGTTCTGTTTAGAATTTGATCATGAAGTAAATCGGAATGTAGGAAAATCCGACCGCAAAAATAACTCCTACCGTAATGGCCAGGCATTTCAGTCTCTTCAACCAAACCTGGTTGCTGAAACCAATGGTTTGAAAGGCACTCCAGAAACCGTGGCTGATGTGCAGCCCGACCAAAATACCGCCTACGATGTAAAGAAAATCGTACCAACGGTTCAGAAATAGATTGCTAACAAGGGCATAGGCATTGTGCATGGCCACTCCGTCGACTTTTACCTCGGTGAGCAACGGATCTCCGGTCACCTTCATCTTGATCCAGAAATTGGAAATGTGAATCACTAAAAAGACCAGGACCATTCCTCCCAGAATAAACATATTTTTGGATGGTGCCCACCAACTCAGCAACTGGTCGCCATAGGCATATTTCTGTGGACGGGCCCGCATATTGTCCAGGGTGATCCATCCGGACCAGATGATGTGAACCACGAATCCAATGGCCAGTAATGGCTCCATGATCCTGATGAATGGATTCGTCGCCATGAAGTGCGCTGCGAGGTTAAACAGGGTTCCGGAATCATCGAAAGTCAGAAACAGATTCAAAGTGAGATGGATGCAGAGAAATGAGATCAGGAAAAGCCCTGTGATGCTCATTAAAAATTTTCGCCCGATCGAGGCGCTCATGAAACTGCTCATAAAAACTTGTATTAATTAATATTGAAGAATGTTGCTTATTTAATATCTTATCAAAAATAGAGGTTGGTGCTTGGTTAAACAAATTGAAGCACCACAAAGTTATAATTTATATTCTTTCTATGCTCCCGAAAAAATGCGATTGCGATTCGGAAAGCCTCAATACCGGGGCCTGCATGAAGGGCTTTGCAAGGCATTGCCTGGAATCGGCCGTCCTCGAAAAAATTAACTAATTATTAAATCGACCAACTCCCGTCTGAAAAATGTTACCTTTTATCTGTGGTAATCGTTTAGGGGAATAGTACTTAAATCTACCGAAATGAAAAAATACATATTCATATTTGCCCTATTTAGTTCTTGTCTTGTTATCGCGCAGCCCTCCGCCTCCACCATCAAGGGGCGAATTTACAATGCCAAGAACAATGAACCTGTGGAGTTTGCCACAGTCGTCATCCAAAACAGCACAAACGGCACCAACAGTGATGTGACAGGCAATTTTTTACTGAAGGAGGTTCAACCCGGCTTTTACCAGCTGAAAATATCCGCAGTCGGATTCAAAACCTATGTTTCCGAAACATTTCGTATCACAAAGGCCGCCGGTGCAACCATCAATGTACCACTGGAAGAGGCAGAGATAAATCTTGGCGAGATCACGGTAAGGCCCACTTTCTTTCCGAAAAAGGAGGAGAGCCCCACCTCCCTCCGAACCATCGGCATCGATGAAATTGAAAAAAATCCCGGAGGTAACCGAGACATTACGAAGGTCATTCAATCATTCCCAGGTGTTTCGTCTGCCGCTTCTTTCAGGAATGATGTGATCGTGAGGGGCGGAGGTCCCAGCGAGAACAGGTTTTTTCTCGATGGAGTCGAGATTCCTAACCTCAATCACTTCGCCACACAGGGTGCTTCCGGAGGACCGGTAGGCATCATCAATGTTGATTTTGTCAGGGAGGTCAACTTTTATTCGGGTGCATTTCCCACTGCCTATGGAAATGCGATGAGCTCCGTGCTGGAATTCACACAAAAAAATGCCAGCACGGAGAAGCCCAAATTCAGGGCCACGGTGGGCGCTTCGGATCTGGCCTTTTCTTCCGAAGGACCGCTCTCCGACAAAACTACCTACCTGGTTTCTGTGAGAAGATCCTACCTGCAACTTATCTTCGGAGCCCTCAAACTTCCATTTCTTCCAACCTACAATGACTTCCAGTTCAAGATCAAAACAAAGATCAACGATAAAACCGAATTGTCCCTGATTGGCCTTGGTGCTCTCGACGACTCCAGGCTCAACTTGTCTGCCAACCAAACAGAAACGCAGCGCTACCTGCTCAGCTACCTGCCTGAAAACAAGCAGTGGAACTATACGCTCGGACTGGTACTGAAACATTTCAACGCCAATGGCTACGATACCTTTGTTTTGAGCCACAATACCCTGAACAACGGTCAGATCAAGTACCGTGACAATGTAGAGAGTCCGGAAAACCTGATTCTGAACTATGATTCCCGCGAAAGCGAAACAAAATTCAGGTATGAACATTACTATTTGTCAAAATCCCGGTTCAAACTCACCTATGGCACAGATCTACAGTTCGCAAAATACTACAACAACACCTACCAGGATTTCTATGCCTCCGGTATTACCCAGCCCATCAGCTATTTGACGAATCTTGATTTTGTCAAGTATGGATTCTTCGGCCAGGTCAGCAAAGATCTCCCCGAGCAGCATTTGCAGCTTACTTTTGGCATTCGTGGAGATGGCAACAGCTATTCATCCGCCATGTCAAATCCATTCGAAAATCTTTCGCCCAGATTTTCAGCAAGTTACCAACTGAATGGAAAAACCTCATTCAATTTCAATGCCGGAAGATACCTTCAGCTGCCTGCCTATACCACCCTGGGCTTTCACAACAATGCAGGCGTATTGGTGAACAAGGAGAACGACATCAGGATGATTGGGGTCAATCACCTCGTTGCCGGAATCGATGTCAGACCCAATGCGACCACCCAATTGTCTGTCGAAGGATTTTACAAGGGATACGATCATTACCCTTTCTCGGTTAGGGATTCGGTTTCTCTGGCAAGCAAAGGGGCCGATTTTGGCGTGTACGGCGATGAAGAGGTAAGACCAATCGGGAAAGGGAAAGCCTATGGAGCAGAATTTCTAGCCAGGTACAAGGATTTTCTTGGCTTCAAGGGTGTACTGACCTACACCCGGGTCAGAAGTGAATTTACAGACATCCACAACAATTATCTTCCATCTGCGTGGGACAACCGCAACCTGCTGACGATTACCGCCACCCGATCATTCCGGCAAAACTGGGACTTTGGATTCAAGTGGCGCTTCATCGGGGGTGCCCCCTATACACCTTGGGACCTTGCCAGATCGTCTGTCAAACTGGCCTGGGATGCACAGGGAAGGGGTTATCCCGATTACAGCCTGTTCAATAAAAAAAGGCTGGGCAACTTTCAGCAGCTGGATTTGCGGTTCGACAAAGCCTACTATTATAAAAACTGGTCTTTGATGCTCTACCTGGACATTCAGAATGCCTACAACTTCAAGGCAGACCTGCCTCCATACCTGGTTCAGCAGTCGGATGCGAATGGCCATCCGCTGACGGATCCCAACGACTCGTCCAGGTATTTGCTGAAAACCATCGCTGCAACCTCCGGAACAGTTTTGCCTTCGGTTGGAATTATGATCGAGTTTTAGACTTTTTTGAGAGAGGAAAAAAAACTGTAACTCGTATAATATGAGCATCTCCGGATCGTTCAAACGCGCCAAATACCTGCGATTCCTGCAGAGGCAAAAATCGAATTCAAATATTAAATGAACTAAATACTTGGAAGTTAGGTTTTGATTTTCGTTAATTTGCAGAGTTTTTAAAAAAGTCACCGGTCATTTAGTTCAAATTATGGAAGAAAATCTGGTCATTGTTGAGTCACCTGCCAAGGCAAAAACCATTGAAAAATTTTTAGGCAAAGATTATTTGGTTAAATCCAGTTTCGGTCACATCCGTGATCTGGAAAAAAAGGATTTTGGCGTTGACAAGAACAACCGGTACCAACCCAACTACGTTGTTTCTGAAGACAAGAAGAAAGTGGTGGCCGAGTTGAAGAAAATTGCCAAGACAGCCAAGACCATCTGGATCGCATCGGACGAGGACCGCGAAGGAGAAGCCATTGCCTGGCATCTGATGGAGGTACTCAAACTGGATCCCCTGACGACCAACCGGATCGTCTTTCACGAAATTACCAAGGACGCGATACAACACGCCATTGCAAACCCCCGCCACCTGAACAAGGACCTGGTAGATGCGCAGCAGGCCAGGCGAATTTTGGACCGGCTCGTTGGCTTTGAAATTTCTCCTGTTTTATGGAAGAAGGTAAAACCCTCTCTCTCTGCAGGCAGAGTTCAGTCGGTAGCTGTCAGGCTGATCGTCGAAAGGGAGCGGGACATCACAAATACGGAGTCGGTTCCCTTCTTCAAGGTTACTGCTCTTTTCGTAGTCCCTGAAAAATCGGGAAAATCCACCTTATTGAAAGCCGAATGTTCCGACAGGTTTGACAACGAGGAGAATGCGCTTCAATTTCTGCAGAAATGCACAAATGCAGAATTTGTGATCGGAGACATTGTCACCAAGCCGGCCAAAAAATCTCCTGCTCCACCTTTCACCACTTCTACGCTTCAGCAAGAGGCCAGCAGGAAAATGGGATTCCCGGTTTCGTTGACCATGTCGGTGGCTCAGCGCCTTTATGAGGCTGGTAAGATTACCTACATGCGTACCGACTCCACCAATTTGTCCGAAACGGCCCTGACCAGTATCAAGAAGAAGATTGCTGCCTCCTACGGCGACAAATACATCAAGATACGTCATTACAAAACCAATTCCAAGGGAGCCCAGGAGGCCCACGAGGCCATCCGGCCTACCCACTTCTTCGAGGAGGAGGTAGACGGCTCGGCACAGGAGCAAAAATTATACAGCCTCATCTGGAAAAGAACGCTTGCGTCGCAAATGGCAGACGCAGAACTGGAACGAACCAATGTGACCATTAACATCTCCACCACCACCGAACGCTTCCTGGCTTCGGGTGAAGTGCTGAAATTTGATGGTTTCCTTGGCGTTTATCTCGAATCCAGCGATGAGGAGAACCTGACGGACGAGGAAAAAGGCCTGCTCCCGCCACTGGCCGTCCACCAGAAACTGGAACCAGAATCCATCCTGGCACTTCAGCGTTTCACGCAAAAACCGCCAAGATATACGGAAGCCAGCCTGGTCAAGAAACTGGAAGAACTTGGTATCGGCCGGCCCTCCACCTACGCACCGACCATCACAACCATCCAGCAAAGGGATTATGTGGTCAAGGAGGACAGGGCGGGCACCGACCGTGCCTATGTACAGATGATCCTCAAAGCAGGCAGGATTCGCCGTGAAGAGCGGAGCGAAATCACCGGCACCGAAAAATCAAAGCTATTTCCGACGGATATCGGGTTGGTGGTCAATGACTTTTTAACCAAACATTTTGAACCAATCGTCGATTTTAATTTCACGGCATCCGTTGAAAAACAGTTTGATGAAATAGCAGAAGGAACCCTGGTCTGGCAGGAGATGATCGATCAGTTTTACATCCCCTTCCACAAGCAGATTGAAGATGCCATGGCCAATTCTGACAGGGCGCGCGGAGAGCGAATCCTTGGCGTGGATCCCCTGTCGGGGAAAACCGTCTCCGCAAAAATCGGCAGGTTCGGTCCGTTCATTCAGCTCGGAGAAACCTCGGAAGATGGCACCGAGAAGCCCGTTTTCGCCAGTCTGCAACAGGGACAAAGCATCGAAACCATCACCCTCGAACAAGGGATGAAATTG
>Ga0214219_1000480_pt1 | contig 16114 bp, 15 predicted proteins | sample TroBogypolimnion_26_FD_153057 | JGI IMG/M metagenome (GOLD analysis project Ga0214219, IMG submission 153057) | Freshwater microbial communities from Trout Bog Lake, WI - 25JUL2007 hypolimnion | ecosystem: Environmental > Aquatic > Freshwater > Lake > Hypolimnion/Profundal zone | place: Trout... | reverse complement strand
CCAGCACCTCACCAAACGCGGCGTGGGAATTTATCACCTGCGTGACGTTAAACGTTATGTGGGCACTTTCGTCGATACCTTCCCCGGCCTGATCAGCGCGATTCAAACCCCGGAGATGGATGCGTATTTTGCCCGCTTGGGCGGCAGTGCGCGTAACAAGAACAATCACCGTAAAGGTGTCATCGCATTTTATAATTTTGCTCAGGAAAAAGGGTTCCTGCCACACGGCATCCTCCACGCCGCCGCCACCACGACAGACTTTCGCGACGCCCGCAGCCAGATCACCTCTGAGCAGCAGGCGATTGATTTGCTGCAGCCGTTCGACATTTATTCGCCGGAGGAACTGCGGAAAATTCTGGTCGCAGCCGATGACACGCTACGCCCGACGCTTGAGATTAAGGCGTTCTCTGGTGCCCGCACGGAGGAGGTCACACGGCTTTGGTGGGTGATGGTGGCGGAACCGGAAGGCTGCCTGAAAGTGCCTGACGCCGTGGGCAAAATTTGCGCCCGTCGGGTGCCGCTGCTCCCCAACCTGCAGACGCGCTTGGCGGCTTATCCCGCCGAATCCAAACGCGAGCGGGTATCGGTGGATTGGCCGACGGCCAATTCGCTCACGCGCGCCTGGGCACGCATCACCGAGAAAGCCGGTGTGCCATACAAGCGCAACGCGTTCAGAAATTCCTACATCACCTATCGGTTGATCATCACGGACAACATGGACAAGGTTGCCGAGGAGTGCGGCACCAGTGCGAAGATGATCAAGAAAAACTACCAGTCACGAGCTGCGATTTCACGAGAGACCGCCGAAGAGTGGTTCAAGATTTGACCCCATGCATTCTGTGCCAAATAACTTTGTTGAAGATTTTTCGGCAAACGGAGATGCCGGTTCCTATAATGAGTTAAGGTGGGCGAAATTTGCCCGCCGTAATTATGAATGAACCATTAAATACAACGGAGGCAATCACCGGGCTGGACAAGTCTGGTCTGGCCGACCGCTACATGATCAGTATCCGCACCGTGGAGGCGTGGGAGGCGCGGGGCTTCATCCGCAGCTGTGGGCGAAAGCTGAAGAAGTATTACGACCCGGCGGAATGCGACCGCCGGCTGCTGCAAGCTTCGAATCGAAAGGAGCCATATGAACCCAATTGAACCAACAGCTCCAGGTGCCGACCGACTCTTCGTCACCAAGCAGGTGCTGGCGCAGCGCTATGGCGTGTGTCTGCGCACGATTCAAACCTGGACCGATGCCGGTCTGCTGGTGTTCATCAAGAAACGAAGGGTGGTCCGGTATCATGTGCCCAGCTGCGACGCCGCGCTCATGCAGAATGGGCTGCAATTGAACTGAATTTATTGGGCTTAAATCGGGCAGTGATTTGACGCTGGGTTGCCGAGGGCAACCAACGGCTTGCCGCGAGTTCATGCCGTCAGACGTTGATGGCTGATTTTTTGGGCCTTCTTGTGATTTAAAATGACCGGGGAGATTATCCAACCAGCGAGACTGCGATGTTGTATTCCGACAACATCGTCCGCCGGCTTTGGCTCCCTTGGGAGATTTGCTGATTCAGGAACTCGAAAACGCGCCCAGGTTCAAACCAGTCACGACGCCACCAGCGGCATCTGGATTTTTCAGGGGAATTCCCTCGAGATCCTCGACGGAATTGAGGCGAAATATCCCGAGGGGCGCTTCGATGCTATTTTTGCCGATCCACCGTATTTTCTCTCCAACGGTGGCACTTCCTGCCGGGGCGGACAACGGGTCAAGGTGGACAAGGGCGCTTGGGATAAATCCCGCGGCCCTGATTTGAATCACGAGTTTAATCTGGAATGGCTGCGCCGCTGCCAGCGTGTGCTCAAACCTGATGGAACGCTCTGGGTGACCGGCACACACCATGTTATTTTCTCCATCGGTTACGCCATGCAGCAACTGGGCTTCAAGATTCTCAACGACATCGCGTGGGAAAAACCCAACCCGCCACCGAACTTGAGCTGCCGCTACTTCACCCATAGCACCGAGACCGTGCTGTGGGCGGCCAAGAACGAGCAGAGCAAACACTGTTTTAATTATGCCGCCATGAAGGCGGTCACTGGCAAACAGATGAAAACGGTCTGGCGATTTTCCGCACCGGGACGGACGGAAAAATCCCTGGGCCGACATCCCACGCAGAAACCGGTGGCGCTGATAGAGCGCTGCCTGCTGGCCTCGACCAACGAAGGCGACCTGGTGCTCGACCCGTTTTTGGGAAGTGGCACGACGGCGGTCGCGTGTGCCAGGTTGAACCGCAGCTGCATTGGGATTGAACAGGATGCCGACCATGTTCAGCTGGCGGTGAAACGGGTGATGGCCGAGGCGCAAAACTTTGCCCGTTAATTGTTCACCAACGGACGATGGCGGTGGGCGTGAATGGCTACCTGACCCAGTGCATCGGCCAACCACGGGTGCAAAATTAACCGCAGCGGTTTTGATTGTTTCAGGTTCGTTGCAAAAACAGCGGTTATCACTTCTGTTTGTATGGATCTGGCCTGAATGAAGGATGAAAAATGCCAAGTGACCCGGCATAACCGTCCAATCCCGGGAACAGGCTGGTTCGTGAAATGTTCATGGCGAACAGTTGCTCGATCGCTTCTACTCGCAGCTTTTTGGGTATCTCAATCTTGATACAATTGTTGCCCTGGGCATATCCTTCAAGGGCGTAAAGATTGTCCATGAAGCTGTGCGACACCGTGCCGGGGGCAATAAACGCGGACCTTTGGGTTCGCAGCCGTTCGTTGAGGCGGAATGGATTCAACGGAACGGCGGCCCTTGTGGATGGCTTTTTCAAAAGCAATTCATGGTAAAGCTTGTCGTGAAATTCCTGCGTCGCCATTCGCAGGCGCTTTGCCGATCGTTTGCCCGCGTGATGGAAGGCGGCTATGGACTGTGCTAACGCCCATGGTCCACGCACCGCCCATACCGCACAATCGGCATCGGCACATTCCAAAGCGAAATATGCGGCAACGTAAATGGAGTAGGTGAAGTCGAGCAGCCGCGTGGGTGCGCCGTGATGCTGCATGAGAGAAATCCACTCAATGGTCGAGTCCGGAGCGGGGATATGCCGGGCATATTGGTGATATGCCCGCCGAAAGTCCCGAAAAAGTTCGGCTTCAATAAAAACACGATCCTTGGGCTTGATCTGCTCGCGGTCACAGCACCGTTCCAGAGAAGTCATGAGCGGCCAGTCTTTTGATTTTTGCCCTCGATAGATCCAGCCGGGTTTAAGATACGAGTGAATATCGTTCCAGGAACGAAGCGTTACGGACGTGACCGGTTGTTTGCAGGCGTTGTGAAATTTGTCGGCCATGGTAGTCTTATTGGGCTAGCAGCGGTAGTTTTCCAAAAAATCGCCTGGTCGCGGACGGCGGAGCAAAGCCGGCAAAACTTCGATTTTCTGGCTGACGCTGTCCTCCGGTTCACCAAATTCAACCAGATAGGAATATTCGCCGTCATCCTCGGATGGCACCTCTCTGACAATGCCCGCCATGCCTGCGTGCAATCCCCGCTCTGGAATATCAGCAACCAGCACCACGACATCTTTTTCCGCCAAAGACGAAACATCCTTGAACCCGGTGCAAACCAGTGAACCACGTTCCTCCTTTGGAAGCAGTTCCTTGGCCGACACCCATTTGGGTGCGCCAAAATTGCGTTTGTCGGCCGGAAACCCGTAGATGTAATCAACAAAAATGGCTGCCGCGCGCAACCGGTTTGACGGCAGATTCAGGCCCACAACCTTTTGGGCCAAGTCAACGACACCCGGGGACAAATCGTTTGCATATTGCAGGTCACGCAAACCGGCAAGCTGCGCCACCAGGCTGACAAATTGCTTCTTCTTGATTTCCGCGACTTCATCCATCGGCCAGCCATCGTGTTGTTGTTTCATGATTAAATTCTCATCGGTGGATTATTTAGAATCCAAGCCATACAAAACCCGCAATCGCGCGCGTAATGCGCCCGTGTTCCACAACCCTTGATGGGCTGTTTCAACCAAATTTGGCGACCTTGCGCATCCGGAGCCGTTGTCTTCAACGGACTTTTAAGACTACAGTTTCAGGCGTTTGGCGACTTGGTTGATGGCAAAACAATAGGCCGGGAGTCTTCCATGTGCCGGTGTTTCCATGGCTGCTATAATTGCATCCAAGTCGGCTGGCGATTGAATTTTTGCGGGATCAATGAACACCTCAATGGCTTCTCTGCGCCAGCCTTCCAACGTCCGATGCTTGAGTTTCAATGTCTCGACAGTCTGTTGGGCGTCGCCATCCCGCCCGTCAATCCCGCCATTGCCATCGAAATAAAACCGGTCATCACAGCCGGGATCGGTTGGTTTAACTTGAAGCAGGTGGTTTTCTTGCGCCGCCGCCCCAAACATTTCGTCGGCCGCGCCTTCAATCAACAAAGCGGCCACGATGTTACGATGATCCATGTCTTCGCCCACAACCCTTCCCGGCTCGTCGCCGCGAGCAATGATTTCCTGCCGACAGACGGATTGAGGTTTTAGGTGGGCATTGTGGACTTTGATTTTGAGCCTTGCCCCGGATGCTGCGGTTACCTGTCCATCCGGAGCGACTGCCCCCAATCGTTCATCAATCGGCCCTCCAGTCAGCGCGCAAAGACCATGCTGCTGGGCGACCAACTCCTGACGCAGTTCGCGTTTCCTGGTAAAACTGTGGTAGTCCAGACCCAGGCCAACGGGGCGCTGGTTGTTGAGAAATTGTTCCAACGCCTGTGGCATTGGACCGGTTTTATCTATCCACCTCATCGCCCCAGAGTTTTGATGCGTTCAATAAGCGAAGCGGCCCGCTGTAGCCGGTCGGAATTGCCCGTCTCGCTTCGCAGCTTCACAATTTCCTCCTCGGCTGCCGCCAGTTCCTTGCGGTCAATCAGGGAAAAAATGTTTTCCAGCCGCTCCTTCACCGATTGATTGCGTTCAGCTCCACCCATGAGCACTTCGATAATCCAGTTGGAATCCATGCCATATGATTGGGCGGGGCTGTCCGCGCGCTGCGGTTGCAACAGCCGCACCTCCTCCGGCTTCACCTCCCCGATGACCTGCGGTGAATGCGAGGTGCAGACAAATTGAATATTCTTGAAAATCCGCTTCAAATCAGTCGCCACGCGCCGTTGCCAGATCGGGTGCAGGTGAACATCCAATTCGTCAATCAACACCACTCCCGGCGACCGCTCCAAAACTTGAATCGGGTCTTCCGCGCCCGGCTGGCCCGGACCCAGAAGATAAGAATTAAGCGTTACCGCCTTGATCGCAATGTCCGCCACCATGGCCAGCATCATTTGCTGGCCCGCGCTCAGGTTGTAAAACGGTTGTTCGTTTCCACCAATGGACAAAACAATCTGCTTCAAATCGGCGGCGTAGCGCAATCCATCCGCTTCCGGGATGCAATTGAGGACCGCATGTTTGACGGCACGATAACCCGGTCGGCCATCGCTATGGCCGTTGGCCGCTGCGGTTTCAAACAAAAACCACTCGTTCAGCTCCTCGCCGCGTATGCGTGTGTCCAGACAGTTGCGATACGCATCGAATTGTTGCGGCTTGTTGGTCGAGGGGCGGGCATTGGAACGCTTGTTTGTCGGCAGCCAGTTTCGCCCCGCCCCGTAGTAGGCCAGCACTGGTAACAACGAACTTTGGGTTTCAGCAGCCCGGACGAGTTCGGTAATGGCCGTTTCCGCATCGTGCGCGTCGGCATTCGTTGTGCGGGTCCCCCCTTTGCGGATCATGCGCGTCCACTTCACCCCTTCCTTCTGTCCAATCACCCCGAGCGCACTGATTTTGGCGGGCAGCGCCAGCTTCCAGATAATGCGATCCCCGGCGTTCACCGGATCAAGCCGGACTTCCTCCTTCCAGATGTTACGCCAGCCGCTGGTTGTGTGCGCGGCCTTGTGCCAGATTCCCAAGGCCACCGCCAACGCATCCAGCACGCTCGTCTTGCCGGAGCCGTTGTCGCCAACCAGCAAGGTAAAATGCGGATGAAAGGCAAAATCCTGCGCCGCAAACTTTTTGAAGTTCTCAATATGGAGACGGTCAATTCTCATGCGCGACTTCTTTTGTAACCGAAAATCTGCTGATTGGCACGGTGATTTTTTAAGGTGACGGCGGAAAGCCAGGGCAAACCAAGGTGATGCAACCGCTGCTCGATGCTGGACTGGTGCAGCGCGTCGGCACGCAAAGATTGGGTCGCTACATTCTGGTATGAAGTGTTTTTCATTTGCCGAATAACTGTGAGGTTTGGCTGGTGGCGTCTTTTCGCGAAGCGGAGAGTTGGACTGTATTTGTCCATGCGGGTCTGCAATGATTGTCGCGCAATCTGAAAATCAAGGTGGGACATGACCACCGGGGAAATAAATCGTGAACTACACGGAATTGCAATTGCGATTCAAGCAGTCGCCAACGCTCCGATTATTGCGGGCGGAAAACGCGCCGCTGGTGCTGGCGGTGTTGTTCACCGCCTTCAAGCGCGAGCACCATGCTGTTGCGCCGGAAAGTCGTATGCGAGCATTGCTTGAGGCTGAAATTGAAGAACTGCGTGATGTCGGCGATTTCGCCAGCGGCCGGCCGGCCAAGGATTATTTGGCGGAATGGGCGGATGCCGAGCACGCATACCTTCACCGGTTTCAACCAGCGGACAGCGACGAACCGGCTTACGAACTGACGCCAGAAGTTGAGCGTGTGTTTCAATGGCTGGAAACACTCAAGCCGCGTCCTCATGTCGGCACGGAGTCCAAATTCAAAAACCTCGCCGGGACACTTGCGGAAATTGTCGAAAATTCAACGCGCGAACCAGACGTCCGAATCCAGCGACTGCGGGCCGAGCAGGCACGACTTCAAGAACAGATTGAGGAGATTGAGCGCACGGGAGTTGTGCCGGTTTACAATGCGACCCAAATCAATGAACGCTTTCAAAACCTCCTCGAAATCGCCCGCCAACTGCTCGGCGATTTCCGGGAAGTTGAACGGCACTTTCGGACGGTCACGGAGGAAATCGCGGTTCGCCAGACCGACACGACGGCCACTCGTGGCGGGATTGTCAGCCAGACGCTTGATGCCCAGGACAGGCTTCGCGAGTCGAGCCAAGGGCAGAGCTTTTATGCATTTTGGGATTTTCTTCTCGCACCGGAACGGCGGCGACAATTTGTCGAACTGGTCGAAGCGGCCTACGCGCTTCCGACCTTGGCAGATGAATTACGGGATGACGTGCTGTTACGGAAATTGCAATCGAGCCTCCGCGCCGAAGGCAACAAGGTGGTCGCCTCCAACGAACGGCTTCCTGAATAAGCTGAAGGAGGTTCGCGGATTTCAAGCCGACTACGACCTGATTCAACGGCATTTTTCCGAACTTGCCTCGTGGGCGCAAGCAAAGCCACTTAAGGTTGTGGCTCATGCCGGGGAATGGGATGGATTGCTTGCGGTATGCGCCCACCTGCGAAACCATGGCCGTCCCAATTGTTATTTGCGTGAATTGCCCGTCGAGGTGGACACGAAGTTTATTGAACGCAAGCGAAGCGTGTTGAGCGAGTTGATTCCGATTGTAGCTCCGAATTGCGTTGGGGTTGACGACACGAGTTTTGAGCGACGCTTTGGCTTCCGACAAAAGCCGCCACTGATTCGATTCCATTTCCTTGATGCTGGAATTGCAAAGGCGGCACACCTTCCCTTTTGTGATTTCGCCATTCCACTCGAAGAAGCGGCTCGCCTTCACCTGCCTGCCAGCAACGTCGTCATTGTTGAAAATGAAATGACTTTTCTCACCCTGCCGTCGCTTCCGAAAACGATTGCGCTTTTCGGCGGAGGTGATGCAGTCTCGCATCTGTGCCGGCTTCCGTGGTTGGCAAATGTTCGATTGGTTTATTGGGGCGACATGGACACGCATGGTTTTGAATCACTTTCGTTTTTACGCTTCCATCATCCGCACACGGAAAGCGTCATGATGAACATGGAGACATTCACCAAGTTCAAAAACTTTGCCGTTGATGCTTCTGCCTACACCTCACGGGTAGAATTGAATCTCTCCCATACGGACCGAGAATTGTTCGATTTTCTCAATCGACATAGCAAATTGCTGGAACAAGAACGAATTCCCCTCCATTACGCCATTCAGCAACTTCAGGTTTGTTTGGCTTGATGCTGTAAGTTTTTCGCCGCTATCAACGCGCTTTCGTGCTTCACTTCACCGGCCTGAGGGTCGGCCCTGTTTTCCTTGCGACCACGACAGTTTGTTCCGCAAAAATCGCATTCGGCACGACTGCATCCGCATTGGGCCAAAGAATTGACGAACTCCGGTCTGCGGCACGGCCACGGTCATTCGCCGAACCGCAGCAGACCGAATCTTGCTGTGCGCTTCCACAATTTCTTGTCTCTTATGTCTCCGCTTGGCAGACTCCCCGCATGTCGCGGGTTTTCAAACCAACGAATTGTCTGTCAAATGGTTTGGGCGGTCTCGGTTCCGAGACCAAGGTATGGTTCACCGTCGGCACCGCGATGCGCGTGAGTGCGCATCCTGAATTCGGCGTTATACCCAACCGGAACGATAACTTTGCCTGGGTGCGGCACTTCCTCTCATGCTGACTTTCCTTCATTTATCGGATCTCCACTTTATTATCGACGACGCCGGCACGCAGTTTGACCGGGACGACGAGATTCGTGCTGCACTGCTTGATGATCTTGGCCAAGAGGGACGAACTAATTTTGATGCAATCTTGGTAACGGGTGATGTCGCCTATCACGGGCGCACGTCCGAGTTTGAGCGGGCCAGTAGTTGGTTTGCTCAAATCTGTCAAAAAACGAATGTCCCTGCCGAGTCACTTTTCACCATTCCTGGCAATCATGACGTGAACCAAGACCATGTGAAAAGGGGCTCGATCATGTGGGAGGCCCATAAATGTCTTCGCGAAATGAAAGACGAAGTTCAGAGGGAACAGAATCTGGAGGGCAAACTCAAAGACAATAGCTGGGACTTTCTGCATCCGCTTACCGAATACAGGAATTTCGCAGCCAAACATGGGAGATTGGCCACCACGTCAGCACAAGAATTGGCTTGGGCATGTCAGTTGACCTCAAACCTTGATGACGGAACTCCGGTGGTCCTTCACGGTCTAAACTCGGCGTTTCTGTCCAATGCGGGCGACATAAAAGCAAACCTGCTGGTCAGTCCGTTTCAATTCAGACACCTGCAGGCAAGACGTGACTGCGTCAATCTTGTGATGTGCCATCATCCGGCAACTTGGCTGATCGACGGCAACCATGTTGAGGACAGATTTCGAAAACACGCGCATGTCGTTCTCACGGGCCACGAGCACCAGACACGATGTTTTTCGGTAAATGACGGGTTGCGGGTGTGTGCCGGGGCGGTTCATCCAAGTCGCGGGGAGCGGGAATGGAATCCCGGCTACAATATCATTCGCCTCTCAATTGAGCGGGGTTCACAAAGAACCTTGATTAGCCAGGTCGAAACCAGGGTGTGGCACAAAACAGAGTTTAATTTCCACAATTCCCCGGCCGCAAACAGCGCGAAGTTCCATGAGCACCGGCAAACCTTGCCTGCTGTTGCAATTGCGCAAAGGCCGCTTGTTCACGATACTGCACCAGAACCGTTGAACGGTTCGACACCGACCGTCGTGACCGACAAAACTGACAACGCACAGACCGCAACTTTCGCCGCCGCGCGCCGGAAGTTGATAATCCATTTTTTTGACCTTGGGCCACTCGGTCGCTACGAGGTGGCGATGGCGGCGGGTGTATTGGACAACTCCGATGAAAATCTTCAAGGTCAGGCGCTCTGGGCGCGCGTTTTTGAGCGCGCTGAAGCCACGAACAAACTTGCCGCGCTGTGGGACGCAGTAGCTGGCAAAGATGAAAGACTGTCTGGAACACCAAACCCGTTCACAACGTAATCATAATTATTATGCACCAAAATTTCTTTCACTGGCACAGTCGCGCAGAAATGAAGCCCGACACGACCATTTTGGAACCAAGGTGGAACGCGGCAGCGACGTTCGCTGAAAAAATTCCAGTCTCGGACATTTGCTCGCTGCTACGCCTCGTGCTTTTCCCCGGCGCGGAAGCGGAGTTTGCCAAGCGGTTCAGTGTTGCGCTGGTGAAACTTGAGCCGACATTCCCACCGGAGGGTAATGCCGAACTTCTGCGGGTTATGGCTGCCGCAGCGGTTTACAGCCAAATGGACAAGCCGTCCAACGAAGCCGACGCTATTGCACTCGGCCTCTTGGCTGCGGCATTCCCGCTGGAACGAATTCAGCCAGTTTGCAAGGAAGTAATGGAACGCGCTGGAGAATATCTGGCCAATGAAAGCGAACGGATTCGCCCGGCCCCGAATATCAAGGCGGATTTCCAAGCGCTGAAAACGGCGATGGAAACCGAGGATTGGGAGACCGGCGAAGATGCAACCAAGTTGCTCGGAAGCGCGCTTGTGGAACTTGGCGGCACCATGGGGCGTGTCGCTGAAGAGAATCAGTTTTTGTGGTGGCTGGTTGGACGGCAAAGCCCGCTGCTCAAACAACGCCGGGGAAAATTGGCATCCCAAGACTACGCGTTAGTCGCTGCCGTGGAGGCGGCCTCACGGGTTATGCTGCTCCCGCCACCGAGCAGCGTCGAATCGTTGCTGAATGAAGTGCTTGCCCAATGCAAGAACGATCCGGATTCAGCCATGCCGCTCGTTGAAACCATTGGCACCCCGAGCATAGACTTGGTGAAAGCCGAAAAGGCGGGTGGCCCAGCCACGGAGTTGACGCCAATAGTCGGCATGCTTGCTGTTTTGAGGGCTGGCGGAAAAGCGGACGCAAAGGGTTTGAAGCATTTACATCTATCCCCAAAGTTCAAAACGTCGCCGGCTGCCACCGCGAGCCAGTATTTCCGCGAGTTGATGTTTCTCCGGGCCATCGAACAAATTAGCTGAACGCCATGCCGACTTGCACGCAACCAAAATGTCGCATTGCGGAGACGGGAGTGTGTCTGGAGGGTCACAAGCAGAATTGTCCTCACCTCACAGGGTCAGAGGCAAGTTCAGCTGGTGCTGTAGCCGCCCCATCAGCAACTCCGCCCGTCTCACCCGCGCCAGAACCCTACCGGTTCCATTCGGGCGAGAAACTGACCGTCGCCGAGGCGTCGCGGATCATGAATGACCGTCCGGTGCGGATGATTCTTTGCGCGGGTGCGCAATGGGCCGGGAAGACAACTTTTCTGGCCAGAATTGGCGAAATGTTCCGAGATGGTTCATTCCGCAAGTTTCGATTCGCTGGCTCAAAGACACTTTGTGCGTTCGAGCGGGCGACCTGGCGCGCCACATTACCCAGCGGTGCGGCGCGACCTGAAACTCTCCGTTCAGGTCGCCGTGAGGCTGATACTTTTTTACACCTTCGAGTCTATCCAAGTGGCGAACTGTCGTCACACCAAGATATATTGATCAGCGACCTCCCCGGGGAAATTTTCCCTGAAGCCGTTGCCTTGCGGGATTTTTGCGCCAATCAGCGTGCCATTGCCCGCGCGGATGACCTCGTTTTGTTTTTGGACTGTCGTTCCTTAGTCAACATGGCAGAACGCCATGCTGAGCGGGATAATGCCCTGCGTTTCATGGGACAAGTGGCTGCGGTCAAACACGATTTTGACATGCTTCATGTGCATATCGTTTTTTCACGATGGGACTTTGTTGCCAACCACCCGCAGCGCCAAGTCCACGAGGATTACTGCAAAGCAATCGAAACAAAGTTCGTAGAGCGCTACGGCAAATTGCTCCCTCCGCTTAAGTTCTGGCGCATTGCTGCGCGGCCCGACGGCTTGCCTCCGACTGACGACGAAATTCAGTCCTTGTTTTGTCACTGGCTGGAAGCTCCGCAACCTCTAACCGAGATCGTAACAGCGCGCAAACACAATGCGGCGCGTGACTTCTCAGCCTTCGGCTTATGACCACGCCTGAATCTTCAATTTTACTCGTCGGTCTGTATGGCACCGGAAAGACCAACTTTCTGGTCGGGCTTGATATCGTTCTTGATGAACAAACCGATTCCAATGGGCTCGTGCATTCTGACCATGCTGCTGACCGGGCATATCTTCAGCCGCTCCGAGAACAGTGGCTCAGAGGCGAGGAACTCGATCACACGAGCCGCCAGATTGCACCACCGGCGCATCAACTTTTGGTGCTGCATCCAGCCAGTGGAACCCGCGCCACTTTCCACATCCCGGATTTGGCTGGCGAAACCTTTGCAGCCCAATTTGTAACACGTTCCTTTCCCCTAGAATTTGTCGAGCGAATCCAGCAGGCGGCCGGGCTGATTCTCTTTCTGCACTGTGATCAGGAGGCAAACCATGCCTTGAATATACATCCTGCGTTCATGGATCCGGCCCCAGCCAATGAAGGTGGCGCGGTCACTGCGCCGGTGGAAAATCACGGGCGTGAGTGGCAACTAGAAGACGCTTGCAGACAAGTCAAACTTGTAGATTTGTTGCAATTTATCGCGGAAATCCGCAGAAGCCGCCCTCCAATCCGCATCGCTGTCGCAGTCTCGGCATGGGAACGCGTGGATAAAGCACCCAAAGCCTTGGAAGCCGAAATGCCGAAGGAACCAGTCCGATTTTTCTCGAAGCGATGGCCTTTGATCAACCAGTATCTTCAAGGCAACGGTGAGACTTTTGCCTTTCATGTTTTTGGAGTGAGCGCGCGTGGTGGCGGAATGACTCCAGCGGAAATCGCCCGGCTTACCCATTTCGCCCATCCGCCCGACCGGATACTCGTTGTCGATGGCACCAACCGGTCAAGTGATCTTACGAGACCCGTGCGTTGGATACTGGGGCTGCTCGAACCAACGCCTACCCCCGATGCGTGATTCCATAAAAATCGAGCAGGCGCTTTTTGGCTATCACGCCGGTCACAACTTGGTCGCGGCTTCAGTCCCGCTGGCCCCGCGCGTCCGCCAATTTCTCGCCACCATCACCGATAGTTCAGGACCCGAAAATGCCACGGGATTCGAGGTGGCATTCACCGGTCTGCCAGTTCCAGAAACCGATTTTTACGCGCTGTTCTGCACTTGGCCGGCACCGGAAATGCCACGACCAGGGTGTGTCTGGAGCCATGTGCTATTGATTGATTTGGCCGATCTCGCGCGCATCCCCGATCTCGCGCAGCTTCGAAAACTCTGCGTCCGCCCAGCCTCTCCGCTGCGAATTTCAGATTATCAGTCGCCGCTCACTTTTGTTGGCTCCGTGGCGGTCACGGTTGGAGCCGAAGCACCTGATCTCAGACGGACTGTTCATCTTATCCGGGCACTTTATGAGCATCCCACGCAGGGCATCGTCGTCCTAGATCAAGCCGGGGCACTATGGGAACTGGCAATCTTTAGCGTTTGGTCACAACAATGGCCTCGGCTGCGACGTGAGTTCGCATTCTCCGTTGGCTCACTTGGCGACCGCCGGCAAGCCGGAGTTCCTTTTGATCTCCAGATTGCGCCGTTGAGCAGTGAACGGCTTTGGAGGCGAACGGAGCTGCCCACTCTGGTGCTGAATTACGCATCTCCCGCACCCGATTCGCTGGCTGCATCCTCTGCACCGTGGATTGATTCCGCTGTTGAAGACCTGAAAGACGGCGCTCAAGGGGTTTTGCGCCAATTCTTTTTTGATTTTGGAAGCGATACCGAAAAGCCTCGCGCCGCATTTGCCAAACTTGCTGTCGCCCACGGGGTCATTGCTCACGGTTCAAATGCTGATTGGGGAGAATTGCTTCGAACCGTAGGCGAGGACTTTCCAAGTCAGACGGAAGGAGTGCGACTTAAGCGAACACTGACAATGCTTCCAGATTCTCTCGCCTCTGTGGAGAAATTGGAACGCGCTTGGACAATCGCTACATTCATCCTGGGTGCTCGCGAGGCGGAAGCCTATCCTTGTGTAGATATTAGCTTCGGGAATGCCGCAGCACATTTTTGGACACAAAAGCGTGATGAAGTCATTACCTTGCTAGGCCGCTTGGTGCGTGGAAAGGAAAGCCCGCTGGCGGCTTCGTTTGTCGGAGCGATTGCGAACGCAGTTGATTGTGCAGCGCTGAAATATATTTCTGAAAGGCACGATGAGTTGGTGCCCATGATAATCAGCCATCATCCGGCGCTGGCGTTTGAGGTTGACACATGGAACCTTCACGGATATGTGCAATCACAAATCTACGAAGCATTGAACAGACTTACGTTGAAGGAGGAGGATTGGGGAAAAATCGTTGGCGCAATGCTCATTGCTGCAACATATGTGTCCGTTCGTGAAGCTGTTGGAAAAGCTGGTTCCCATGTGATGCAAGGTGCCTTTCGATGGCTTGAACATCCGGTTGCCCGGCAAGTGTTGCCGTCTCAACCGTGGCGCGAAGCGCTGGCTGCTCCCGCTGAAGAACTCCTCAGCCGGAACCATCGACTGTCTCCTGCTGAGCTTGCTTTCAGTGCTTGGTGTATTCCGTCTGAAACAGTCCACCGCATTCTTTTCGCCGAGCGCGACGATGTCCAGAAGCTGGCAAGCCAACCCCTTGAAAATCTGCCACCCCCATTGCGAGTGCCAACGGCATTCCTTCTCACTACGCTTGGTTTGTCGTCAACAACTGACGCCGGAACGAGCCTGATCGTAAGGGCATTTTATCCATTGCATGATGCGCTTGCCACCCGCGAGTATCGTGAAGAATCCTGGTCGCTTCTAGTTTCTCAGTTACCTTATTTGGGATTGTGGCGCGATTGGGACCGATGTGAGAAGCTCAGGCGGGCAGTAAACGGTTGGCTGACTCAACATGTAAAGGCTGGTAATCCACTCCATGAAGCAGCCACAACACCAGATCGCCGCAATCTCGCGCGCCGAGTGTCGGCTAGTGAGGCTGAGGCAGATGATTTTATTGATTAGCTCGGTTGTATCCAGATTTGGATACCTGGTCAGCATAAATTAACATGCACCACTCTTACGCATCATTCGACGGCCGCTTACATCAAGGCTCATCAGGTGGTTTCGCCAATTAACGCTGGGGCAAATCATCAGGTTTTGCGTGTTACCGAGCGGGAACTATTCAGCCTTCGACAGCTGTTCCAATTTCACGCGATGTCCAAACCGCTTATAACCGCAGACAGGCTGGGGGCTGGCTGAGGCATCCGGAACACCGGATCGGGCGACCAGCTGTGCAAGCCCGGCAACCTGATGATTTCCGCGTGGCGGTTCATCAACTCATAGTGTTCGCCGGGCTGTAGGCCGCGGTCAAAACGGGTTTTGAACTCGGCAAACAGTTGCCCGGCCATGTCTCCCGCCGGGGTGCCGCGAAACCGGTCAAAATTGACATGCGACGGGTTGGGAAAGCAGGTGTCCACAAACAGGGAATGAAACGCCACCAGCGCTTCCAGAGCCTGGCGCAGGATGGGCGAGACCTGCCAGCCTTGCAGAGTGCTTCGGTTCGAGCTGTCAAACAAGTGCAGGCCAACAAACTGGGCGGCGGCAATCGCGGGCAATTCGCGCTGCAAACGGGCCTCCACCACCAGGTCAACCGTCGTGTTTTTGGCGTGGTTCGCCATCCGGTTGATCAGCAGGAGGTCATCCGGCTTGGGGGGATGGTCGCACCGGGCCAACAGCCTCGCCGGGGTCTGCGGCGATATGCCGCAAGTCAGGCGTTTGCCGACGGCATGAGCCTCACATTCCAGGGCGATGTGCATCAGTTCATGGGCTAGCTTGTGGGGTCTGGCCCACTTTTCGTAACGTTCCAGATCAATGGAGTGGTGCCGGACATCGGTGTGTTGGTCCCAGTAAGGCCGAACCGTGCCGCCGGCAGAGGCGTTGGCTCCGAGTCGCTCAAAAATGATTGGGAATCCGTAATCGACTTCTAGTCGTTTTCGGAAATTCTGGACGGCTTGGGCGGCGGTAGTTTCTTGCGCAATGGCAACATTGATATAATCGCGCAACCTTCGATTGTGTGTTGGTGATACTTTCATACGTCCTTATTATAAGGCTTGGGGGGTGTCGCTGACCGGGTTCACTTTTCTGGTCCAGCCCATGAGTTAGTCCTGGGACATGGTTGAGTTTATGTTTTTGTTGTTTCTTTGTCCATCCCCAGCGTAGGG
>Ga0214219_1000474_pt1 | contig 16220 bp, 18 predicted proteins | sample TroBogypolimnion_26_FD_153057 | JGI IMG/M metagenome (GOLD analysis project Ga0214219, IMG submission 153057) | Freshwater microbial communities from Trout Bog Lake, WI - 25JUL2007 hypolimnion | ecosystem: Environmental > Aquatic > Freshwater > Lake > Hypolimnion/Profundal zone | place: Trout... | reverse complement strand
GCTTTGATCTGGGATCAGGTAGTAACTTTAGAACTACGGCAGGGACTTGGCAGACAGGAAACTACGTAGGAGCAACAGGTTCCGCATCACTAGTCGCAAACGCAGGAGCAACACTAGCGATCTCTGAAGTACAGTTCGAGCTTGGCCCTGTGTGTACAGCTTATGAACGGAAACTGTCTAGTCAAAGTTTGGCTGAATGCCTAAAATACTTATGGGTAGCAGGAAGTATTGCGGGAACAAGTGCTAGATTTAATGTTGGAACAGTTGGATTTTCAAGTACAACACAAGGGTTTCTTATCCATCAATTTCCTGTCCCTATGCGTGTAATGCCTACAGTATCTTACGTAAATCCAACACTTTATAGAATTTTAGGTGATTCTTTTCAAGGAACTTTTTGTTCATTAAGTACGCCAGATGCCAATAATCTTTCTTCAAGTCACACAGTTACTATAACTGGTGCTGTAGCCAATGCTGGAGGTATAGTTCAATCGCAAGACGCAACTTATCCGCAAATTATATATTCTGCACAATTATAAAAGAAAATTATGACAATACCGTATATCTTTGCAACGCAGTCGGGCAACGTACCAGCCAGTGAGCTAGACGCTAACTTTACCGCAGTTAATGCGGGTAGCTCTGCCACGACATTTATGGTACAAGCGCTGACTGCTGCAGGAGTTATCGCAGCGCCATCCTTTATTGGGGCACTTACAGGTAATGCCACTACTGCGACGAATGTAGCCTACACTGGTTTGACTGGGACAGTGCCAACATGGAATCAAAACACTACTGGAACTGCTGCTTTGGCAACAAGTATTGCTTCTGGGCTAGCGAACCAAGTAGTATATCAAATAGCACCAGGAACCACAGGTTTTATTACGGCCCCAACAGTAGTAGGAGGTCTGTTGCAGTGGAACGGTAGTAGCTTTGTTTGGGCTGCAGGCGCTGCGTATACCCCTAGCGCAGTAGCAATCACTGGTGGATCAATTACTGGAACTACAATTACAGCAGCAGATAGCGCCTTTACTCTTCTTAACGCTACCGATAATACTAAGAAAGTTATATTTAGTGCTTCTGGCGTAGCTACTGGTACTACATCTACAATTACTATTCCCGGAGTATCTGGAACACTAGCGATTCTTAACGCAGTGCAAACATTTACTGCCACTCAAAATATTAATGCAGCGCTCAATACCACAGGAACTACTGCTTTAGCTACGGGAACAGGAGGCGTGACAACAATTGGTTCTAGCGCAATAGCATCTACAACAACTATAGGCGGTAGTGCTGCCGGATCTACGCTTAGTTTAAATGCGACTACAACAGCAACAGGTAACATTACTGCGCCCGTATTTGTATCAAATATAGCTACAGGTACCGCGCCCCTTGTAGTTACTTCAACGACCGCCGTGGCTAACTTATCCATTGGTGGTACTGCTGCGTTGGCGACAAGTAATTCGGGAGGATTAGCTAATCAGATCCAGTACCAAACAGCGCCGAATACTACGGGATTTATTACCGCGCCGACAGTTACTTCCACCTATCTAGTATGGAATGGGTCAACATTTGTTTGGACGTTAAGTAGCGCGTATAACCCGGCATCGGTAGCAATTACTGGCGGCACAATTGATGGAACAGCGATAGGTAGCACAACCGCATCAACCGCTAAGTTCACTACGCCCGCTACGGGGGATAACAGCACAAACGCGGCTACTACTGCCTTTGTAAATAGTACGGTAGCTAACTTATCTGGTAAAAACGTACTAATCAACGGTGACATGAGCATTAGCCAGATTAACGGAGGTACTGCGGTTACTCCTGCGGCGTCAGGGTATGCCATAGATATGTGGAATTTAAATGTATCGCAGCCAAGCAAATTAACATTTCAGCAAGTGTTGACAAGTTTAAATTCGCTTGGCGCACCTGTCGCATTAAAATTTACTACAGCATCAGCATATACTTCTGGGCCTACAGATGCTTTTGAAACACATCAACTTATTGAAGGAAGTAACTTTGATAGATTTTTTTATGGCAGTGCCAATGCTAAAGTAGCCTCATTGCAGTTTAAAGCTAATGCGTCTATTTCAGGGACATATTCAGGCGCGATACTTAATGCAGCAGGAACAAGGTCTTATGTCTTTACCTTTGCTCTTGCTGCTGGTGTAGATACCCCGGTTTTTATTACCGGAATCCCCGGTGATGGGGTTGCTGGCGCAGGTCAATGGATAGGACCATCGCCGCAAAAAGCAGCAGAATTGACTTTTGACTTAGGCTCTGGAAGTAGTTTTAGGTCTTCCACTATTAATGCTTGGCAGGCTGGAATTTATGTTGGCGCAACTGGCGCGACATCCCTAGTAGCAAACGCAGGCGCAACACTAGCAATCTCCGAAGTACAGTTCGAGCTTGGCCCCGTATGTACAGCTTATGAACGGAAACTGTCTAGTCAGAGTTTGGCGGAATGCCAGAAGTATTTGCAATTTGAAAGCTATGCAACTAACACAATTATATCTGTCGCTCAAGTTGCTACATCCAGCAGTGCATACGGCGCATATAAAATATCCGTACCAATGAGGGTAAACCCAACAGCTACAGTTTCAGGTACTTTACAAATGAATAACGCTGCTGGAGCTACCGCAGGTGGGTCAATAGCAATGTATGCAATCGGGCCTAATACATTGCAAATTAATGGAAGTGGTGCAACAGGTTTAGTTGCCGGTAATGCGGCGATGATAGAAACGTATTCTGCCGTAACCATAACTTTTGACGCACGACTTTAAGAGAAAATTATGACAACTTACACTTTAACTTCAGGCAGCACCATTCTCCGCTCAGACGGCGCAAACATTCCTAACGATCCTGCTAACCGTGATTATGCGGAGTATCTGGAATGGGTAGCAGCGGGTAATACTCCTACGCCTTATGTACCGCCATTACCGCAACCATTAACTGCTACTCCGTTTCAGTTCCGCGCAGGATTGACTGCTGCTGGTCTTCGCGCACAAGTAGAATCGGCGGTATCAGCAAGTGGTGATCAGTCTTTAAAAGATGCGTATGAGTACGCGGCATACTTTTCTGAAGCAGATCCGTTTATCACAAAAATGGCAGCGTCACTTAATTTATCGTCAGATCAAGTTCACGCTATGTTTGTATCAATGCAATCACTTTCAGCTTAGGAAAATATTATGCTAATTGCTTTTATTTTATTTTTAGTTGTTGGCGCTGTTGTCGGTGGCTGGCTACATGCCTTTGCTGTGGGCTTCGATATGTTTATCCAGGATTTAATCTGGGACGCTCCTATAGGCATTACAATCAGCAGCAGGGCGGGGTTAGCAGCGCGCAATGGAAAACATACAGGCGCTAAGATAGTCAATTTTATTATGGCTAACCCAAAACACTGTCAAGATGCTATAGTCGCAGATATAAAACGCGCCCAACAAGCGCTAGCTTTACTAACCGCAGAGAGTCCAAAATGAAATCAGGAAATCCAGACAAAACGCAGCCGATCATGAACTGCTCGAAGTCCCCAAAAGCACCCAAGCAACCGACCAGCGCTGAAATGAAAGCTGTAGGCCGTAATATGGCTAAGGCAAACGCACAAAAACGTAGCTAAGGAAAATAATGAAAACCGAAAAAATCAGCACCGCCACTGTCGGTAAAAAAGATAAGATGGCCCTGCAGCGCCCAGACTGGACGCCCCTAAACGGTAACATTACTATTGGTGATCTGAATCAGACCAAAGAAGACGGTATTGAAATTCGTGGATGCAAGAACACGTCCAAGGGTAAAAAAGCTAGAGGGCCAATGGCGTGAATTATTTTCAGATTTGTACCGCAATTTCTGACTATACGCAGAACACATTTACGAGTGTGGAACTAAACACGTTTCTGCAACAGGCTGAGGAAAGAATTTTTAACACAATTCAGTTTCCTTCTATTCGTAAAAACGTGTATGCACCGCTGACAGCGACGAATCCATACTTAACCTGCCCCGCTGATTTTATTTCGGTGTACTCTTTGGCAGTTATTGATAGTACCGGAAGTTATAACTACCTGCTGAACAAAGACGTGAACTTCATTCGTGAAGCGTACCCAAACCCAACGACATCTATCGGGCTACCAGTACACTATGCTATCTTTGGCCCACAGTATAATAACCCGAATGGTCTTTCGCTTTTGATGGGCCCCACGCCAGATATGGCCTACTCCGCAGAAATGCACTACTTCTTCTATCCCCCCTCCATCGTACCGGGCGAGATAGTGTCGTTTTCTAGTAATACGATAGGCTCTGGATATACCACCGGAACGTTCTACAACGCTACTTTGTCTGGTGGTTCAGGTTCAGGCGCTACCGCTACCGTCGTTGTGACAAGTGGTGTTGTAAGTAGTATTACCGTACAGACACCAGGGTTTAGCTATGTCTTCGGGGATGTATTAACCTATGTTGATCCTAATGGTGTTGGCGCAGGTGCTACAGTAACCGTAGGGGTTGTTAGCTCTTCAGGGCAGTCTTGGCTCGGAGATTTCTACGACGCGGTGCTTTTGTATGGCGCGCTAGTGGAAGCTTACACATTCATGAAGGGCGAAGCAGACATCATTCAACTATACGAAGCCAAGTACAAAGAAGCCCTTGGTCAAGCTAAACGCGCCGGTGATGCGCTCGAACGGCAGGATAGTTATAGAAGCGGTCAAGTCCGTCAGAAAGTTACCTAATGATACAACAAGGCCAAACAACCAGCTTTAAGACAGCGCTGTATCAGAACTACTTCATTAACGGGGGGTACACGTTCTATATAGCGCTCTATACTGCTAATGCAATTCAGCTAAACAATACACTGACTGCGTATTCGCCCTCAAATGAAGTGACGGGTGTTGGTTATACGGCGGGGGGCATTCCTTTGACGGTACAAGCTGTTAGTTTCGATGCCATTACGGGGACGGCATTTGTTACGTTTAACAACCCGGTATGGGCCTCTGCTGCCTTTACTACACGAGCGGCACTGATATATAATCAGACCCTAGGAAATGCCGCAATTGCTGTGTTAGATTTTGGCTCCAATGTTATTGCAAGCAATACCTTTACGATCGTAATGCCAAGCGCTACAGCAAGTACTGCGTTGATAAGAAGTACTTAAAAGGGAGTACGCTATGACTTGGGGGCCTATAAATAATTCGCAGGGTACAAGCGTAATGTTGCCTATACCTAATGCGCAGGGGGGTAGCACAATAGCATGGACTGTCCTAATAGACAATGTAGGTCAGATAGTCTTTACAAATACTGCCGGATTCCCTTTATCTTGGGTAGGAACAGGAGTAAATTGGGCACCTATTAACAATACACAGTAGCAACGCTAGGATAAAAAATGAGTATTACAAACACCACCTTATTGGGCCTCGCCCTTCCCGTTACAGGCACTGAAGCAGGAACTTGGGGAACTGACGTTAATATTGGCGTTACTACTTTTATTGAAGCCGCGCTCGCAGGAACAAATAGTATTACGGTCACTACCGCAGATACAACGCTTTCTGTTACCCCGTATCCAGCAGCCCTTTCCACAAGTTCCTCTAACTACGCTACGATAATTTGTTCTGGCGCGATGACTGCTGCGCGCAACTTATTTGTCCCAAATTTGAGTAAGACATATGAAGTAATAAATAACTGTACAGGTGGTTTTTTACTTAGTGTTAGGGGCAGTACCGGCCCTACCACAGGTGTTACATTGGAGAACGGGGAACGAGCTATCTTAGCGTGGAACGGATCTGATATTGTTAAGCTGTCTAACTTTGCAGGAACACTTAGTGCCACTACGGTTAGCGCAAGTACTCAATTTACTGGGCCGGGTACTGGATTAACAGGCACCGCCACTAGTCTCACCGCCGGTAATTCTAACGCGCTAAATACGGGAATAAATTATCAGGCCAATTCTTTTACTACTTTCGGCCTAACGTCTCTTGGATCATATAACGCTGTTTCTGGATCAGGATCTAGTTACTATAACGCCGGTTTCAGAAACGATGCAAATAGCTTTTATCTATTATTTTCTAGCGTACAAACAAGTGCGACTAATGCGGCGGCAGCGTCGTTTAATTCATTACGCCCATTTTCAGTAGCGCTTAATACAGGTACCGTTTCTTTAGATTCTACTGGGGCGGGTATTAATTGCGGAGGTAGCGTAAGTGTAACAGGTACGTTAAGTGCAAACCTAGTAACGCAAACATCAGACGAAAAGCGTAAGAAAAACTGGGAAGAGCCGGATAGTGCCAAGCTAGTATGTGAACTTTCGAGCATTGAAAAATGGGGTAGCTTTGACTGGACTGACGGAGGTAACTCACTAGGTATTGGTGCGCAGTCTTTACAGAAAATTGAAGGCCTCGACGCTGCAGTACATAAATCAGTATATGGTGCGCTGGCAGTAAATTACGGAGGTGCCGCGATGGTTGCCACAGTAGCACTGGCCAAAGAAGTAGAAATCCTAAAGGCGCTAGTAGCGGGGTTACGAGGATTACAATGACAATTAATACTTTTCCCCCTATAAGTCTATCTAATGGTATAGCGGGGCAGTCAATTCTTTTAGAGTTACAAGTCGCTAATCCGGGAAGAACATTACCTATCTCTATGGCAGATGCCGATGTTAAAGCACTTGCAGGGGTTAGTTCAAATGCGTATTCTATGAGCGCATTTTACGGAGCATCATCTTTTACTTCGGCACTACGAATTTATACATCTGGAGGAAGCGGTACTGAAACAGCGCCTAATGGTGCGCGTACAGTGGTAATTGAAGCATGGGGTTCAGGTGGGTATGGGGGAGATGGCGGTAGCACGAATGGTTCAGGTGCGGGTGGGGGAGGCGCAGGAGGGTATGTTAAGTCGCAGTACTCAATTACTGGTGGGCAAACTTTAAACTACGTAGTTGGGGTATATGGCACTAATAGCACTGTAAGTAGTGGAACTGCTGGTATTACAGCAATAACAGCTAGTGCTGGAGGCGGTGGATCTTATCCCCATTTCGGTGGCGTAGGGGGTGCTGCTTCGGGCGGTACGCTAATAAATACTACGGGGAATTATGGGCAGGGCGGTTCCGGGTCAGGTGGTGGCTCAGGTGGTTTAGGCATCCCCGGTTCGGTTAACGGTGACGGTTCGCCCTACGGTCAAGGAGGTATGGGAGGTCGTTCTCCTGAGGGAGCGGGTACCGCAGGACAAAATGGCGCTGTTGTATTTTATTACACATAGGGGAATATTATGGACTGGATTGCAACACTAGAAAAGTTAGCTCCAACAATCGCTTCGTGCTTGGGGACACCTGTAGCGGGGATGGCTGTATCTGCGCTAGAAGCAGCGCTGGGAGTTACTGGGCAAGATGTAGTACAGCAAACGATTGAAGCGGGGCAGATGACAGGCGACCAAGTAGCTGCCGTTCAGAAAGCTGAGATTAACCTTAAAGCCAAAGCACAGGAAATGAATCTTGACTTTGAAAAGCTGGCAGTTGAGGATCGCTCTTCTGCGCGCAGTATGCAAGTCGTTACTAAGTCGGTAATTGTTCCGGTCATGGCTAGCTTAGTTACCTTTGGATTTTTTGGGCTGATGATTATGCTGGCATTTGTTCCTATTCCTGATAGCACTCGGGCTATTTTCTACTCACTGACTGGTTCCCTTGGCGCGGCATGGCTGTCCATTATTAACTTCTACTTCGGCACATCAAATAGCTCTCAAGCAAAAGATGCAACCATTCACGTCATGGCTTCTAAATGAATCAAGAACAATTCCTTAAAATCGGTATCTCAATGGAATGGTGGTTGCCTTTAAAAGATGTATTTGATCGGTTTGACTTAAATACACCGAATCGCCAAGCAGCTTTTATTGGTCAGTGCTTTTACGAATCCGCAGGCTTTACTGAAATAGAAGAAAACCTGAACTACAGTACTGAAGCGTTGATGAAAACATGGCCCTCTAGGTTTCCTACAATAGCCTTTGCAAAGTTATACGCCAATGCTCCAGCAGCTATTGCAAATCTTGTTTACGCAAATCGTATGGGCAATGGGGATAAAGCTTCTGGCGACGGCTGGAAGTATCGTGGTCGCGGGCTGATTCAGATTACAGGACGTGACAACTACAAAGTAATCAATGATAGCCTTAAAAATGACTGCGTAAATAACCCAGATCAACTTACTGAAATAGGTAATGCTGCGCTAGCTTCTGGGCAGTTTTGGGTTAATCATGGTCTTAACGAACTTGCCGATGAAAAAGATTGGGATCAAATAACACAGCGTATTAACGGTGGTCTTTTAGGGGTTCAAGTACGGCGCGCCAAGATCAATGAGCTATTAAAAGTACTGTCTTAGGAGTTTAAATGCTAGTCAAGCTACAGTCCCAACCGGGTATCGTCAAAGAAGTTACGTCCTTAGCAAGTAAAGGGTACTGGGACGCTTGTAATAATGTACGCTTTGTCTTTGGGTACCCTCAGAAAATAGGGGGCTGGACGTTAGATACAGGAACGATTACCCCAGCGCTGAAACCTACGCAAGGGCAAACACGCCCAGCTACTTTTTGGGGGCTTGTACGTTCTTTGTATAACTGGCAGACGTTAAATGGAAACAACTTATTGGGTATCGGAACAAGCTTAAAGTACTACATTCAAAATGGTAACGGCGGTAGCATTTATGATATTACACCGATTCGTTTAACTACAGCGGCGGGTAGTGTTGCATTCTCAGCAGTTGTGGGAAATAGCTTTTTAACGGTGACTGTTGCGGCAGATGGGGCAGTTCCATCTGCCTTTGTTACTTTTAGTGGGGCAGTTAGTCTTGGAGGAAATGTAACGGCAGCAGTACTTAACCGCGAGTATGAAATATTGACTGTTCTCGATGCTAGCACATTTACGATACCCCTTCCTTCGGGCGTTACTATTCTTTCCAGTGATACAGGCACGGGCGGCACCGCTACAGTGGGAGCTTTTCAACCTAACCCGGCTTCAGCTATTTACGTACCAACGATCGGATTCGGTGCTGGTGGCTGGGGAGGTACAACAATCGGTTATGCTGCTACTACAGGTTGGGGGCAGTCAACTTCTGCGGCACCAATGGCTTCTAGCATACAGTTATGGAGTCAGTCTAGCTACGGACAGAACTTAATTTTTAATTCGCGGGGTGGGCCGATCTACTATTGGGTAGTAGCCTCAAATACAGTTACGTACAATTTGGGACAACAAATTGGGCCTGCAAATACTAATACACAAGACGGCGTTGCCTACTGGCAAACAGACTCCGGTGTGGCAGCGTGCCCTACGGTAGCTAACTTTGTTTTAGTGTCGGATCAGTCTCGTTTTGTTATGGCCTTTGGTACAGACAACAATGGAAATGGCGTACAAGACCCCCTATTAGTATCTTGGTCAGATCAAGAGAATATTACTTCTTGGTATCCTTCACCGACAAATCAAGCAGGTAACTACCGCATTAGTACCGGCTCACAAATCATTTGCGCTAAACAAATCCAACAGCAAATTCTAGTTTGGACAGATACAGCGCTATACGCAATGCAGTACTTAGGGCCTCCGTATGTTTGGGGTTTTCAACAGATGGGTTTGAACTTAACCATTGCCGGGCCTAATGCAGCGGTGTTTGCAAATAACGTCATGTACTGGATGGGTATTGATAAGTTCTATATGTTTAACGGAACGGTTAACCCCCTCCCATGTGCTATTCGTAAGTACATTTTCAATAACATCAATCTACTACAAGCGCCACAGTTTTTCGGTGGGTTAAACGCAGCATATAACGAGATCTGGTGGTACTACGCTTCTGCTAAGTCAACGTCAATCGACAGCTACGTTATCTACAACTATGTTGATAGTACCTGGGCCTACGGCTCTATGGCGCGCACTGCATGGCTCTACGCTTCGCTTCGTAATTCACCTATTGCTACCGGGTATGCTACGGATGGGACTAATGGCAATCTGGTATACCATGAGTCGGGCGTTGATGATGGTATGACTTCCCCGGCATCACCCATTACTTCTTTTGTACAGTCTTCTGATATTGATATCGGTGAGGGAGATCGGTATGGCTTTGTTTGGCGCATGATCCCCGACATTACTTTTAACAACTCTACAGCAATAGCGCCTAGTGTAGGAATGACACTTTGGCCTAGACAAAATCCGGGAACCGCGTACAATCCTAATATAATAGAGCCTATTGTTAGTAGCACGCAAAGCTATGTTAATTCAACGTACTACGAAGTTCAACAATTTACCCAGCAGATCAATGTACGGGTTAGAGGAAGACAGATGGCGTATCGTTTGGATTGTAATACTTTGGGCACATCTTGGCAGCTCGGTATTATGCGCATGGATGTACGCTCTGACGGTAGGAGAGCTTAATGGCCCAGTTAAACGGTGTCCCTCCAGTTCTTCCCGTAGCGCCTGTAGAGTACACGCAGGCGTATATGACCCAGCTAATTAACGTGTTTCGTACCTATCTAAGTCAGAACTCGGGCAACATGAGTAATATTAATGCTGAAGCTACAACAGCACAAACTTTAGCTTGGATGAATGCAAATGGCTAGTTATCAAAATATTGTACCAAAGCAGTTGGCTCAAGCAGCGCTAACTACCGCCGCAGTCGTTTTATATACAGTCCCCGTTGTTACAGCTAATAGCGCGGTGGGGACGACGAGCAATGTAACACAGACTACACGTACCTATTTAAAAGATATTAACATCTGCAATACCACAGCAGGCGCACTAACTGCTTTTGTTTTTATTGTTCCTAATAGCGGTTTAGCGGCACCAGCAAATGCGCTAATGTACGGCTTCGCCATACCCCCTAATAGTATCTATCGGTGGACGGGCTCTCAGATTTTACCAGAGTCCTTGACTGCTACATCAAAAACAACACTTCAGGCTTACGGCTCTGCAGTCGGTTTAACCCTCACCGCCAGTGGCGGAGAAGCATCTTAATCTAAGCGAGTTATTATGATCCCACAAATTAACCCACAGTACGCTGCACAAGTCACGGCTAGTCAAGGACGGGGGGATGATACTGAACTCGTACATATGTCGAAGACGGAGATTGCCTCACTCCAAGCGCTCGCACAAAAGCATGGTATCGCTTCATTGACACGCAACCCCTCGACGGGCCTTGTTGAAGCGGGGTGGTTGAGTTCTATTCTTCCTGCTGTTGCAGGTATTGGCTTGGCCACATTCGCGCCGGGGCTAGGACTAGGGGCGATAGGCGACTTTTTAGGAACTGGGCTTGGTGCAGGTGTTGCTGTTGGCGGTATTGATGCACTGGCTACCAGCTCTTTAAAGCAAGGTTTGATGGCGGGCCTTGGCGCATACGGTGGGGCTTCTATGGCAGGAACAGGCGCTACCTCAATCTTTGGTAGTGGTACAAGCGGGGTTTCTGCAGGGGCAAATGCCAGCGCCATAGATAGTGCTACCGCAGGCGCACAGGGGGAAGCAGGCGCAGCTAATTTAGCAGGGTCAACTCCCGGTGCAAGCAGCGCTGCAAACATGTTCCCTTCTCCTACAGCTCCCGTTGGCGGTGTATCTTTCCCCGGCGCTGGAAGTACTGCGATTAATACTGGCGTTGATGCCCAGTTGCCTGTTACACAGTCGGCCTACGCAGGTAGTGGTATCCCTGCACAAACAAGTGGTTCTATGGGGGGTATCGGGGTTCCGGCACAACAAACAATGGCGCAGCAGCTTGCATCAAATGCAGGATCTAGTGGCCCATTCTCCACGCCCGGATACAATCAGATGTTCAATACTGCGGCTATCGCAGCACCTGCCCTAGGACAAACCCCCTCGGCAGCACCACCCACTGCGATACAAAATTTACAAAATACCGTACGTCCATATACCTTTAGTCAAACACCTAATCAAGCACCGGGGGCAGCAGGTAGTGCGTCAACACCTTACTTTAACCAACAGTTTAAGGCACTCCCTACCTTCGTCGCAGGCACTGACGTTTCTACCCTTCCTACATCCAATCTTGCCGGTGGCGGGTTAGCGCATGGTATGGCTAAAGGGGAATCTTTACGGGGTACTTTGGGTGCGCTGCACGGCGTCGAGAAGTTGACTAATTACGCTAAAGGTGGTATCTCTAATCTGGGAAGTTACTCAGACGGCGGGCAGTTACTTCGAGGGCCGGGCGACGGTGTTTCAGATTCAATTCCCGCGCAGATCGGGCAACATCAACCCGCAAGATTAGCCGAAGGAGAGTTCGTTATACCCGCTAGGATTGTTTCAGAATTAGGTAACGGCTCTACTAATGCAGGCGCACAAAAACTCTATCAAATGCTCAATAGAATTCAGGATGGTCGTAGCAAAACAATGGGTGGTAAAACATCCTACGCTAACGACACCAAAGCAGATAAACATTTACCGGGATAATCATGCCGCTATACCAAATAACACCTATAGAAATGCCCCTAGTGTGGCCAACAGTTGCACCAATGCTGCAAAGGGCAATTGATCTTGACGCAGGAAACATGACTTCCGCGCAGGTTGAGTATGCACTTCGTACAGGTAAGCTTTTTTTACTGGTCTGGGACGAACCGGGCGAAGGTATTACCGGCGCTGTTACCATTGAGATTATTGATTACCCCCGTGCGCGTGTGGCGCATGTAGACTTAATGGGCGGTAAAAGTATCGTACGGAAGCACGTATTTGACGAAGCTAAGAAATGGATGCGCTTGCAAGGGGCAACAACCGCTCAATGCTGGGCCAAGGGAACGCTCGTTCAGATGTATGAAAAAATGGGCATGGAAAACACACACCAAGTAATGAGGGTCACATTATGAGCGGCGGCGGAAGCGGGGGTAGCAGTACTCCAACAAGTACACAGACAACAACAGGTGTTGAATCTCCCTACGCCGCGCAGTACGCGCAGCAACTTTTAGGGCAGGCATCCGCATTAACTTCAGCGCCATATCAGCCATACACAGCGGGCCAGACGGCACCTAACGGGCAGGTCGCGGGGTTTTCTAATTTACAAAATCAGTCCTTTAATTCTGCGGCTAATATGGGAACGGCAGGGCAGTTAGGTACTGGCACACAAATGGCAACGCAAGCTGGGCAACAAGGGTTGAATACTTCCGGGACGGCGCTGGGCTACGGAGCTATTGGTGCGCAAGCAGGCTTATCTTATGGTCAAAATGCGCAGAGCCCGCAGGCAATGCAGAACTACATGAACCCATACTTACAAGCGTCATTAGCGCCACAAGAAGCACTGTTACAGCAGCAGCAAGGGCAACAAGGAGCTGCAAACCAAGCGCAAGCTACCCAAGCTGGAGCTTTTGGGGGCAGCCGTATGGGTGTGCAAACGGGGCTGCAGAACGAAGCGAACCAACTGGCCATGAGTAACTTAGTGGGCCAAGGGTATAACACTGCGTTTAATACCGCGAATACCAATATGCAGCAAGCGGCAACGCTCGGTATGCAAGGCGCAGCGCAGGGTCAAGCAGGGGTATCTGGTGCGCAAAATGCGTCTAGTATTGGTAATCAATCTGCTACAGCGCTGGGAACTCTTGGCACACAGCAGTACGCACAGCAAACGGGGAATATCAATCTTCAGAATACTCTTGGCGCGCAGCAACAACAGTACCAGCAAAATCTGGACACTACTGGCTATACAAACTACCAGAATCAAATGCAGCTTCCGTATCAACAAATGGGCTTTATGAATAGCATAATGAATGGGCAGCCTACTGCGGGGACTTCTACAAGCGTATATCAAACACCTTCCCCCGTATCTGTTGCTGCCGGTTTGGGTACTGCGGCTGTTGGTGCTGCTAGTCTAGGTAAAGCTACTGGCGTTAAAAAAGGTGGGGCTATTAAAGCAAAGAAAATGGCGGTAGGTGGTTTGGCTGCGCTGGCATACTCGAAATTAGGATAAGGAACTATTATGGCTAACGCACCACAGCAGCAACCAGTCTCGTCATTAACAGCAGGCATGGCTGCACATATCCAGAATAACATCAACGGTATTCTGGGCAATCCTCACGATCCGAATCCAGGCCAGACGTTGCAGCATTACGTTAGCCAGTTTCAAGATGATCCAAGCCACTACACGCCAGTACTGGCGATGGCTTCCGCTACGCAAAATCATTTAGCTACTCAAAAGCAACTGTCTCAGCAACAACAGCAACAACCACCAGTAGCACAGCAGACTTTTAATAAGTTAGCGCCCCAAGCCGCACCACAGCAAGCGCCTCAAGCTATGCCGCAGCAAGCACCCCAGCAAGCACCACAAAGCTCTGGTATCGGTCAACTTCCTGCTGCAAATATGGAGAGTATGGCAGAGGGCGGTATTACTGGCTATTCAGGTTCCCAAGGTAGCTACGTCAACCCTGCACAAGAGTCAATGATGTCTGGTATTAGCGCAGACCAAGCGCTGCAATCGGGGTATTTAAATCCGCTTAACTCTTACGGTGCCAATGAGTCTCAAGGCTCCATTCAAGGCGTCCCCCTTAAAAAAGGTGGGGGAGTAAAGCACTTCGATGATGGGGGGCAAGTAAATGGTGTACGTCAACCGATGGGAATGAATGACCCTCTACGTATCGCTATGCAAAATATGGGCTATACAGGAGCGAGTACGCCTGACGCAGCAGGGACACAAGGTATTCCGATGTACCAAATGCCATTGAACCCCGCAGCAGAATTTAGGCAAGCAAGTGCAGGAAATGCCGCAGCACCACAGGCAACGCCGTCTGCACAACCAGCGCCAGCAACCGCGCAGGGCATCGGTAATCCGAATATGACATTGCAATCTACGCTAGGTCAAGGCGCTATTACGCCGCAATCTTTTATGGGGACGAGTCCCGCACCTACCCCACAGGACGCAGCTCCTGTATCCCCAGGAATTACAGCCCTCCCACAAGCTGCCGCTGCAAAGTTACCCGGCGCAGGTATCGCATCTTCTTTCGGTATGGACCCCGCTTCTTTTGCGGCTAAAGGTATGGCTGCGGCAACTGCACAGTATAAAAATCCTGAAGATGCACACTCGATGCAGGTATCTACACAGCTTTCAGAAATCCAAGATGCGATGAAGCAAGCCGGGGTAGACCCTACTATGTCAAAAAGCTTTGACCGCTTACAAGCAATGCAAGATAAGTCTGACGCTCTCTTGGACAAGAAACAAAGTCTTTCTATTATCAGCGCTGGCTTAGGTATGATTCAGCCTGGAAATCCTTGGGTAGCAATCGCGGCAGGGGCACAAAAAGGAACTAAAGAGTACAGCGATGCACTGGATCAGCATCAAGCCACAATGCAAAAGCTGGGGGAATCGCAAGTAGCCCTTGATGCAGCCCGAACCGCTATGCTTAATGGAAACGTTGGGCTCGCTGTTAAAAATCAAGAAGAGGCCCAGAACCGAAATCTGCAATACGTACAAAGCCAAGTGCAGGGGTATAACAAGCTTTACGGTGAAGGTATGGCAGCACAGATGCAACTTGAAGGACATAAACTTATGGCCGGAGCTACCATACAAGCAGAGCAAATGCGCTCACAAACACAGCTTGGTGTTGCGGGAATATATACCCAAGGTCGTTCAGATGTTGCGGGCCAACGCGTTGCGGGACAAGGTACTGTTGCTGGACAAAGAGCGTATGAAGACTTTGCTAAGAACTATCTTAAAACTCCCGGCGCTAATCCAGCGAATGTTATGGGTGCGGCCATCAGTGCGGGTATAATCCCTTCAGGGATGAGTCTTTCTCAAAGTCCTAATACCAATAACATGCGTACCTACTAAGGAAAATAAATGCCGTATTTGAATCTACCAGACGGAAGTTCGATGGAAGTTCCTGAAGGAGTATCGTTACAAGATGCCCTTCGTAATGCGGTACAAAAATATCCAGAAGCGTATGGAATGAAACCACCACCAGCCCCAGCAAAGTCAGGCATTATGGCCGCGCTGGGTTCGGGGTTTCAAAGTGGCTTAGGTGAGGCGGCATCGGGTATTGGTTCCGCAGTTGGCTTAGAAGGGCTTTCCACTTGGGGTCAAAGTCAGCAAGCTAAGGCACAGGCCGGATACAAGCCCACATCTGATGCCGATATTGCCGCAGCAGAAAAAGCTAACCCAGGTATCCTTGGTGGTTTAGGGACACGCTTTACGCAAGCCGCAGAGCCATATGCACAAGGTATGGGTAATATTGCAGGCCGTTATGGTGTTCCTACCCTTGCGGCAATTCCTGTGGGTATGGCGGCTGAAGCTGCGGCCCCTGTACTA
>Ga0214219_1000473_pt1 | contig 16259 bp, 9 predicted proteins | sample TroBogypolimnion_26_FD_153057 | JGI IMG/M metagenome (GOLD analysis project Ga0214219, IMG submission 153057) | Freshwater microbial communities from Trout Bog Lake, WI - 25JUL2007 hypolimnion | ecosystem: Environmental > Aquatic > Freshwater > Lake > Hypolimnion/Profundal zone | place: Trout... | reverse complement strand
AAAAACTGACCTGGTGGCACCTTCCATTGACTATTTAACTGCAAATATGGTATTTGCGGTTGCAAAATTGCATATCAAGCAAAGTTTAAGGTATCTCGTATAACCGAAGGGTAATTTCGTAAAATTTTCGTGAATGCGACCGGGTGCGGTGAATCCCATTCGCCGTTTTACATTTTCGCTGCAGCTTAATGTGCGATTAAAAATCGCACCACCCGATTCATCATTAGGCGATTCGTGCAATTCGTGGTTGGGAGCGGTTCCTAGATTTTAAGTTCCAAGGTCACTCTTCCACCGAATATTTCAGTTGGAATACGGGTCTGCTGCCCACATTGTCGGGAGTCTCCCTACCGGGGATCGCTACCTTTATCTTTGTGGTGTTGTCGGCGCTGACCAGGGCGGCTTCGATCTTACGGATCCGCCTTTGGGATATACATTGCTGGATGGAATCCAGTTTGTGTACGCCAATCAACTGAATACTTCCGTTTTCAATGCTTATGGTATCCTTGTGTAGTTTTTCCGATAGGAAGGCCTTGAATTTGGCATCCTCCTTTTTAGCATCTGCACCTGTGGCCGCCAAAAATAGTTTGCCTGCTTCGTTCAGGGCAATCTCCTTCTCCTCAAGGCCGATGTCGTTGAAGTAATTCAGTTCGATCTTCATGTCGGGTTTCTTCTTTTCCAGCTCCGTGTAAAGCTTGATCCTTCGCAAATGTGTCGGGGTAAGTGTGGTGTCGGCATAATTGAATTCAATCCCCTTTACCTCTGCAGGTTCAACGCCGAGCAATCCCCCAAGGGCAATAAATGGCGAAGCGACCACTTTTACCACCACGTTCTTCAGCACCTGCCAGACCAGTTTGCCGATCTTCGTCTGCGGATTGTTCAAATCTCCAGCCAGCGGCAGGTCGAGGATGATGTCGCCGTGGATATCCTTCAACAGATACAATGCCAGCTTCAGCGGGAGGTTCATGATCCCGCCGCTCTTCTTTCCCAATTTGGCATTTCGGACGATCAGCTTGTTTTCGCTGGTGAGCTGCTTGTTGGCAATCACTGTTTTTCCCTTGTAATACATATTTCCCAGCAGGATGGGGAATCCGACGAAGTGCATGGAATAGGGATTCAGGTCTGTAAGCTGAAAATTGCTTATCGTATAATCCACCTTCAGTTCGTAGGGATTGGATGGATTGATGCCCAGTTGTGCCTGTAGCTTTCCGTGCTTGTTGAGCCGCATGGAGGCGAAGGCATTGATCCATTTGGCCGAGGAGGAGATCGAATCCACTTTCATCTCAACCTCGCTCAGGTGGTAATCGAAGGGCACTTCATACGAATTGTCGCGCAGGTCCATGGTTCCCCCTTCTATCCTGAACTTGCCGATCTGGTAGGCGTAGCTGAAAGGCACTGTGTCTGCCGGGGATTCCACCATCAGGTGCAGCAGGTTGATGTCTGAATCTTTCATGGCCACATAAACGAAGGGTTCTTTCAGATCGACCAGATCGAACCTGAAATCAAATTTCATCGGATAACTGTCCCTCATGATCACATTGGCACTTTTTGATCCCAATATATTTTGCCCTGTCACATCGCTTGCCGTGAAATCAGCTGCATGGGCCTTTCCGCGAAACAAAAGGGAATCCAGCTTGTTGATATTCCCCGACAGGTGAAAATCACCCCCTGCCAGTCCTGTCATGCCCTTGATGTGAAAATAGGCCTGGGCATAAGGCAGGAAAGGTGAAATATCCAGTTTGTCGACTGAAAAATCGGCCTTGTAGCTCCCGCTCTTTTGGTCAAAGTCGGTTTTGGCCTGAAAGGAGCCACCGTTTTCAAAATTAAATCTCACACCGGCATCCTTGATCTCATTCTGGTTGAAACTGATGTCGGGGATAAAAAATCCAAGATCTTTCAGCAAGTAGGTATGACTGACATTCTTATCCGTGAAACTCAACAGTCCCTTTTCCATGGCGATGTTCCGGAGAAAATAGGCAAAGGGCTTCGAGGGTTTACCAGCCTCTTCCGTTTTGGGTTTTGCTTTCAGGAACCTGAGAATATCGTCGAAGTTGAAGGTAGTATCCTGGCGTACGATGTTGACCGCCGGATGGACCAGCCTGAATTGCTCCACCACCAGTTTTGAGGCCAGCAAGGGGAAAGGTGAAATGTTCACGGCCAGAGTATCGAAGGAGACAAATGTGGCTTTGCCATCGGCTTCCATCATTTGAAATCCCAATATGCTGAAGGAGGTTCGAAAATAGTTGATTTTGATATCCTGTACGAACAATTTTCGGCCGGTATACTCCTGTCCGTGATCGTTGATGTACCGCTTAATCCCATAAGGGGCAGCGACCAAAACAGCCAGGATAATCACAAGGAGTGCCGGCAACAGGATGAACAAAATGACTCTATAAATTTTCTTCATGGGATGGTTTTTGCTCAAAAGTTTGGCCCAAGGCATGCATCACTGAATACGATGCCGAACTTTGTGCAAAATTAAGCTAATATTTCCGAGCAAGAGACCTCCAATCAGCAAAAAAATAAGGGAAGGATCTATTTATGTTAAATAAGTCCTTCCCTGTACTTCAACGGGAACCGTGAAAAGGGCAAAATGATTCACACTGTACCTTGTTGCACCCTCAGGGCAACGATACCAAAATGGATGTTCCCTTGCCTACCGTACTCTTGATCATGATCTTTCCCTCATACAGATCCACTATTTTCTTGGTAATGATGAGTCCTAGTCCGGACCCCTGTTGTTCATAATAATCCCTGTCAAATTGCATGTAGGCCCCTATTCTTGGGAGGTCATTGGATGCAATTCCCCGACCTTTGTCCCTGACGGTAAGGTGGAAGGTCCCCTCCTCCATGCTGCAACCCACCTCCACTTTGTCTCCGGGGTTAGAAAATTTAAAGGCGTTGTCGGTCAGTTCTTCCGTGATTTTCAAAAAATCCGAATTTCCTGTATAAGCTACTCCCTCCTTTCGGTTGAATACCAGATCTGCCTCTCTGTTGTAGGCCAGGGCAATCTCTTCCGCAACGCTCCTGCAAATTTTATCCAGCGATTTCAGTTTGACCACCTCAACGGAATCCTTCTTTTTAACTTCCAGCTGTGCATACATCAGGTAGTTTTGAATCAACCGATACAACCGCATCGAGCTGTCGTAAATGTTCTTTCCTACACCGGCAAGTTCTTCGTGGGTATAGGTCTGGGGGTAATCCATCAATAGCTGACCAAAGCCGATCATACCATTGAGAGGGGTTCTCAGTTCGTGTGGAAGGTGATGCATGATATTGTCCCTCAGCTCATTCAGCGATGCCTCCTTCTCGACAGCTATATCGGTTGCCCTCTTCAGCCGGGTATTGATGGCACTGAGAAGTTCCTCCCTAGTGTACGGTTTGGTGATGTAATCATCGGAGCCAAGTTCCATTCCTGTTCTCAGGTCGGATCTCTCCGAAAGGGCCGTCATGAAAATAAAGGGAATCAATTTTGTCTTCTCGCTCTTCCGGATTCTGGTCAGCACTTCATAGCCATCCATGACAGGCATCAGGATATCGCACAGGATCAGATCGGGAAGATAGGTTTGCGCCAAGAGAATGCCGTTCTCCCCATTTTCGGCCTCAGCCACCTGGAAGCCTTCGTAGGTCAGAATTTCGGAAACACCTTTCCTGAGCAAAACTTCATCTTCAATCACCAGTATTTTTTTCATTTTAGCTTTGTAAAGTATCATTTTTGAGTATTCAATTGCAATTCACTCTAACATTCAGGGGATCAGTTTCATCCAGGTTGACTCATCGTCTGCCGGAAGAAATTCCAGGGCGCACCTTACGGCAAGCCCAGCATCTGTGGCAGGTGTACAGTGAAGGTGCTACCCTTCCCCAGCGCACTTTTATAGGTAATATCTCCGCCGTGCAAACGAACAGATTCTTCGACTATACTCAATCCCAGACCGTTGCCCTGTATCTGTTTGGCGTTGTCGGCCCTGTAAAAGGGGAGGAAGAGATTTTTCTGGTTTTCCTCCGGAATGCCAATCCCATTGTCTTTTATGATCAGTTGAATCTGGTCAAATTGCTCCTTGATTTTAACTTCTACGACCGGATCAGGCTGTGCATATTTGATCGCGTTGGAAATCAGGTTGTTCAATACCTGCACCATCAGTCTGCCGTCCAGCATCATCGGCAGGGTAGTGAAATCACTCTCTAATTTTATTTTGTTCTTCAGCAGGCTGTCTGAATTAAAATCCTTGATGGTTGTATGGCAGAGTGCGACCAGGTCAATCAATTGCGGATCATAGCTTACTTTCCCTTCCTGAATCTTAGCTATCTGCATCACATCCGTCACCACCTTGGCCAGGTGCTGCACCTGTTCCTTGATATTCGTCAGCTTCTGTTCAATTTGCGTGTCATCCATCTTCGAACGATAGGTCTTCAGGGAGTCGCTCATCATCAGGATGGAAGCCAGTGGAGTCCTGAATTCGTGGGAAGCCATCGAGACAAACCGTGACTTGAGTTCATTCAGCTCCTTCTCCTTGGCAATGGATGATTTCAAGCTCTCTTCGAACCGCTTGCGGTCGGTGATATCAATCTTGATGGCAATGAAATTTTGGATCTCCCCATTGTAATCAAGTACTGGAGTAATGGTCTGTTCTTCCGGATAGAAGGTGCCATCTTTTCTCTTGTTGATGATTTCGCCGCTCCATACTTTTCCATGGAGAATCGATGACCACATTTCTGCGAAAAAAGCATTGTCATTTTTGCCAGTTCCAATAATTTCCCCGCAATGCTTTCCGATGAACTCTTCCGACTGATAGCCCGTTAACCGGGTGAAACCCGAATTGGCCCACTGAATCCGTCCCTTGACATCCGTGATGATGATGGCAAGAGTAAAGGATTCAAATGCGGCACTCTGCATCCGCAGTGCGGTTTCATGCATCTCCCTTTCCGTCACATCCCTGGAAATTCCGAACAAGGCATCTTTCCCATCCCATTTCCCCAGAATGACGTAGGTTTCTACGGGAATCAGGGTTCCGTCTTTTGCCATCAATGGCACCGGGCAATAGGCGGCCTTTCCTGCCAGCATATCCTCCACAATTGAACCAGCTTCATTCCGGCGCTCGGGAGGATGAACATCCAATACGTGAAATTGCTTGAGCTCATTTGTCGTATATCCAAGTCGTCTCTCTACCACGCTGTTTGTAAGCAGGATCGTTCCCTCCATATCCAGGATAAACATAAAATCATTGATGGTGTCAAACATCATCCTGAAATTCAGCTGACTGGAGAACAGTGCTTTTTCAGCATTGATCCTGGAAATGGTTCCTCCCAGCTGAAATGCCAGAGCTTCTATGGATATTTGTATGTTCTCATAGAAATCGGGATGATGCCTGGAGGCGAGGTTCAATGCCCCAATCACTTTGTCTTCGTGTTTGATCGGAATCACGGCAAGGCTAAGCAGATGTTCCCGTTCATCGTTCACCAGATTGGTGAAGTTTTCGGGTCGGTACAAACCGTAAATGGGGTCACCTTTGGCCACAATCTTGTACTCCGGAGTATCCGAATCCAGATTGGATTTTGCCTTTATAAAATCATCAGATAGTCCCCTGTGTACGGCAAGCTTCAATTCAAAATTGGTGGAGTCCAAAAGGTAGATACCGCCGGCATCTATGCTCTGAACCTGAAACAGGGCATCCAACGTCAGTTGGAGTGCCTTCTGCAAATCGTTGGTGGCACTCAGCTGGGTGGCAAGATCCCGCTGAAGAACGATGAGCTTTTCGGTATTTTTACGCTGGGTGATCTCTTCAAAGATGTACAACCGACCATGGTAATGATCCTCCGCATCCCTGATCTGGGTTGAAAATCTACGGATGGTACGGCCATTGATGAAAGGGATCTCATCCTCCACAACGACCCTGTTATCTTCAAACTGCAATGGTTTGCAGGATTCGGCAAACGCCGGAATGTCGATCAGCACAGGCAGACAGTCGGGGATGATGTCGTTGTTTTTGAGTTCCCGTCTCCGGATCGCCTCCTCCAAATGACAGATGCCCCAGATCTCGCAAAACCTGTGGTTGATGTAGAGAATTTCATCCGTACGGTTATCTACCACCAGGAAGGCAAGCGGGGAGGACTCCGTCATCTGTTTCAGCAGTGCCTCATTCCAAATCAAGGCAATTTCCGCATTGGCCCTATCCGTAATATCAACGGCGGAGGTCAGGACTCCGGAAATTTTATCATTCTGGTAGTAGGGAGTATAGGTAACCCGGTTCGTTCTTTTTTGTCCAAGGTGGTTGACCACATTGTTTTCATAGGTAACGGTTTGGCCATGGAGCGCCTCGAGCAGATACGGATAGGCATTTTCATACGCCTCTTTCCCAATGATCTGTTCAACCCGGTTGCCAAGACATCCTTTTTCTGAAATACCGAATGCCTTTCGGAACGTATTGTTGGTGAAGGTAAACTCCAGATCTTTGTTGACAAGCGAAATGAGGATAGGAACGTTGTCTGTCACTTGAGCGAGTGTCTTTTGGCTAATTTCAAGCTCCATCTCCATCTTTCTTCGCTCCGATATATCGTGGATGACGGAGAAGAGCAATCGTTTTCCAGCCACCTCAATGGGGGTCGAATGAACCTCCACCGGACAAATCTCACCCGAGGCTTTTTTGTGTGGAAATTCAAAATAGTTGCGCTGCTGAAAATAGGCCTTTCTAATTTCCGCTTTGATCTGCTCCTGTGACAAGCAGTTGATTTCGGCCATATTTACCCGCTTTCCGCGCAACAGTTCGAGTCCGTAGAAAGCATTTGCCGATTTGTTGGCATCGACGATCTCACCCGTATCCGGATCCACGATGAGCATAATGGCGGAATGGTCGTGGAACATCTTGTGAAAACGCTCTTCACTTTCGCGCAGCTCATTCATCATCTTGATCTCCTTCGAGATGTCCATCGCCATGGCTATGTAGCCGCCCCCCGTTCCATCGGGATTCTTAAAGCCAGAAAGCGTAAGGATGACGGGGAACTTTGAACCATCCTTCCTGACCAGGGTCCATTGTCCCTTGTAGGTACTTTGTCCGTGTAAAAGCGTTGCAAAGATCTCTACCTCCTGAAGATCATTGCCTGAAATGTCCAGGTTAAGCTTGCGTGACCGCTGAACCAGCTCCTCTGGATCGAAGAACCTGACCGGATTGATTTTCCCGAGAACCTCTGCGGCTGAATAACCCAGTTTCTTGTGTGCAGCTGAATTGAAGGTTTGGATGATTCCGTTTTTATCCGCGGAGACAATTGCGATTCCGGCATGATCCACGATGGCCTGGTTGAGCCCTGAAAGGGATATGAGTTCTGAGGTCCGTTCAGCGACCTGTTGTTCGAGCTCCTCCTGGCTTTTTCTCAGCGAAACCTCAGCCCTTCTCCTTTTGATGGCCTCAGCCGACAGGACCGAGAGCGAATTGAGCAAGTCGTCTGTAGGTAGAATTTCTCCAGCCTTCATAAAGAAATGCAACAGACCTATCAACTCATTCTCTACGGAAAGGGAGACACGGCAAATCTGTTCCAAGCCCGCAGCAGCCAGAAACTGTTCGCCTTCAAATTCGGGAATGACCCCAACGGTTACAAAATTGAGGGAACTTGGCCTTCTTATTTTTTTCGTAAGAATCTTTTGAATCTCCTCCTCAGAGAAGAAAATAATCTGGTTGAGCAACTCAAGTCCGACAATTTTTTGCAAGTGCCGGAGGATCTCCTGATCCGCCTCAATCTCCCGGGTGATAAAGGCATTTTGTGCCGGGAGAAAATCGGAATAGACTACGACAGAGGTCCCTGTAAAGGTCCTGAGCGTTTTGGCAATGAAATGCTCCATCGATTCGGAATCGTCAACCATCGACAATTCCAGGGCAAACCCATTGACCATCTGGAGTTCCCTGTTTTGTTGCTCGATCCTGAATTCTGCACTTTTCCGCAGGGTAATGTCGCGTTCAATCAAAAAGACACTCTCTACCTTTCCATTCTTGTCCCTGATGATCTCCGGATTCACCTCCAGGAAAAAATGGGAGCCATCCGTTCGGACCACCTCGCACTCCAAGATGCCGGGGTTCTCTCCTTCCAGCAGCTTTCCAAAATGGATTTTTGTGGCTCCTACGGTTTCTGCACTGACAAAATCGCAGAGGCTGCGGCCAATCATTTCACTCTCATTCCGAAAGCCGTACCATTGATATAGTTTTTCGGAAACATAAAGAATGGTCCCATCTGCGGCAGCAATGGAAATGCCATCCGGAGAGGTCTTGACCATCCTTCTCCATCTCTCCTCGCTCGCCTGCAGTTGTTCTTCTGTCTGTATTCGTTTTGTTACCTCCTTGGTGGCGCCCCTGTATCCAAGAAATTGTCCTTTCTCATCAAAAAAGGGAATGCCATTTGTCTCCAGCATGATGATAGAACCATCCAGATGCCGGGTGGGATGGATAAAATTGTAGAAGGCCTCCTGCTTGTTGAACATCTCTTCAGCCATCCGTTTCAATGCCACTTCCTCGGGCGAAATAAAATCCAGCAATTGGGCATTCCCCAGAACATCTTCTATTTTCATCCCTAAAAAACTGACCTTGGAGTAGCTGACATAGGTTAGCAAACCGGTAGAATCCACTTCCCATACCAACAATTCAGAACCTTCCAGAACCTGGTTGAATCGTTCTTCCCTCTTTTTCAGGGCACTTTCCGCACTTCTTTTTTTAAACACCTTGTGCAATTCGGCAATGACCGCTTCCACCCTGGCCAAATCGGTTTCGTTGTAATCCTCCTCCTTGTTTCCAACTACAAAGATCAACTTTACCTTATCCTGCTGTATCAATGGGACACTCAGCATCCGGAAGATCTCGGGATGACCGGGTGGAAATCCCCTTTTGCCGGCAGTCTGAGTCAGGTTATTGAAAAAAACGGCCCGCTTTTCCCGGATGCAATCTGCCCAGATGCCTGCCGAGCTAACAGGGTAATGATTGTCGGATATGGGATGAAAATTCTTCAGTGCCTCCTCGTTCCAGGTGGTAAAGATGATCTCCCTTTGGTTGTCACTAACCTGGTGAAAGAAACCCATCTTGCTTTCTGAAATTTTCACAACAATATCGAGTGCCCGTTTATAGAGCTCCCTGTTTGTCAATTCTGGCTCCGAGAGAAAGAGGTCCAGCATCAACTCCGTGCATTCGGCATTTTTTAAAAGCGTTTTCTCCATAACTATTCCTTTTCGCACCAACCTTCAGGCATTTCATTTCGCCTTCCTGTCAATGACCCAACTGAGCAGCATTTCATTCCGGTTGTGCTGCGTGCAATTCTGTCAAATTCTTCGGCAGGGCACTTTGTCCCTTTGCCGATGGGAAATTCATTGTTCCGCATCGGAGCATATTTCCGGCGTTCCTCTTGAAAATCTGTTCCGTGTGTGTGGTTGTTCTAGATTATTTTTTTGATGATACTGAAGAATTTAAAAGGTGGGTATTTGAATGGCAGGTCAATCCATGTAGCCGATGTAACCATGGCCCTTGCGTGACTGAATGCCTTAAAACTGTTGATACCGTGATAGTTGCCCAGACCACTGTTTCCCACACCGCCAAATGGCAGGTGGTGGTTGGCGATGTGCATCAGGGTATCGTTGATGCATCCGCCACCTGAAGTGGTCTCCAGCAGTATCTTCCCTGCCCTTTTGCCGGGTCCGAAATAGTAAAATGCCAGTGGCTTTTCGTGGTCATTGATGAATTGAACTGCCTGGTCCAGTTTATCAAAAGTCAGGACAGGCAGTAGCGGACCAAAAATCTCCTCCTGCATGATCAGTGAATCGGGCGTTATCTCTTCGATGACCGTGGGACCGATGAAACGACCCTTCACATCCACCTCCCCGCCATAGGTAATCTTGCCCTGTTGCATCAGCTTCTGCAGGCGAACCATGGCCTGGTCGTTAACGATTCTGGGATAAAAGCGACTCTCCTTGATCTCCTTGCCGTAAAGCTGTTCGACTGCGGAAGCCAGTCTCTTTACCAGCTGCTCCTTTACCGATCTGTGCACCAGCAGGTAATCTGGCGCAATGCAGGTCTGTCCGGCATTGATGCATTTCCCCCAGGCAATGCGTCTGGCGGCTAGGGCTATATTTGCCCCTTCATCCACGATGCAGGGACTCTTCCCTCCCAGTTCCAGTACCACCGGAGTTAAATTTTTGGCGGCAGCAGCCATCACAATTTTTCCCAGTGCCGGACTGCCGGTAAAAAAGATCACATCGAATCGCTGATCCAGCAGTTGCTGGTTCACCTCACGTCCACCCTGCAGGATGGCCACGTAGGCAGGATCAAAAATTTCCTTCACCAGTTCTTCCATCACACCGGCAATGTGGGGCGTGTAGGGTGAGGGTTTAAGCACGGCGCAGCAGCCGGCAGAGATGGCTCCCACCAGCGGATTGAGCAACAACTGGAAAGGGTAATTCCAGGGCGCAATAATCAGGGCCGTTCCCAATGGTTCGGAGAGAATGCTGCTGCCGGAGGGCAAAAGTTGCAACGGTGTTCTCACCCGTTTTGGTTTCGCCCAGCATTTCAGATGCTTCAGGTGATTGTCGATCTCCTGCAGGACAATGCTGATCTCCGTCAGGTACGCCTCTTCGGGCGATTTGTGCAGATCCAGCCAGAGCGCATCCGTGATCTTTTTTTCATACTTAAGTACCGCGGATTTGAACATCTTCAGATGGTTCAATCTGAAATTAAGTGCCCTGGTGGCGTTGGACCTGAAGAAAGTCCGCTGTTTGTCAACGAGGGCGGGTATGGTGAGCAGGTTGTTCGTTTCCATTGCTGCGGTCATTAAATTTTACGTCCTTCAAAATGTTCCATGGTATTGTAAATGCCAAGGACTTTGCCCACCAGAAAATCGAACAGGGGGATAGGAAGCAAACCCTGGCACAATCTGACGATGTGGATAATCAGCGGCATCTTGACAAAGATCTTGTTCCTTTCGATTCCTGAGATGATCTGTCTGGCTACCTTTTCAGGCCTCAGGATGGGAAGCACGGATGATCTGACCCCATCAAACATTCCTGTATTGATGTAATAGGGTGTCACGGTAGTGATGCCTACACTTGTCTTCAATTGCTGCATTTCGAGCCTGACACTGTCGGACCATCCGATGACTGACCATTTACTGGCCGCATAGACCGACATTTTTGGGTTGGAAATCAAGCCCGCAGAGGAGGCAATGTTGCAGATGTGACCCTGTTTCCTTGCGATCATATCGGGAAGAAATTGAAGGGTCACCAACATGGGTGCATTGGCGTTGATCTCCATCGTTCGTGTGATCTCGGGTACTGTGTGTTCGTGAAAATATTTTCCAACCACAATCCCCGCGTTGTTGACCAGGATGCCGACGGGGCCCTGTTGTTTCACCAAAGAAGCGGCGGAAGCAATCTGCACCGGATCCGACACATCCACCCGGTGACCTGTTACTTTCCCCAATGGAAGGAAGGCAGCCACCGTCTCATCTATCCTGTCCTGGCTGATGTCCCAGATGATCAACTCGGCTCCCTTTTGCAAAACGATTTCTCCCATCAATCTACCGATTCCCGATGCTCCACCGGTAATCAGTACCCTTGTTCCATTTTCAATCTTCATAACCTAGGTATTTGTATTCCAATAGTAACTTTCATCCAAAGGTAATGAATATGTGGTGAAGTATGTGCCCAATACATGAAAATAGAGATACAATTGGTTTCATCCTTTGCGGCTTAGTTGCTTCCGGGTTTTTCGCCAATCCGGAAGATGAAATCAGTCAATTCCTGATCCTTGCCAAGCCCCAGTTTTAGTTTCAGCCGGTATCTTTTCTTGCGGACGCTTTCGCTGGAGATATTTAGAATCGTGCCAAGCTGGTTGGTGTCAAGCTGCAAAAAAGTTGCTGCAAGCAGAACCAGATCCTGCTTTTTCAGTTTGGAGTTTTTGTACAGCAGCGAATGCTTGAAATTCGGGTAGGTTTGTTCGAATTTAAAAAGGAATACGGTTTGGTTGTTCAAAAGAATGGACCGGTTTCGCAGCCTGTTGCGAAGATCAGCCAGGGTTTTTCTTTGATCTTCTGAAATATTGCTCTTCTGGAGTGCCCGGGTCAGGTGGGCAGACATCTCCTGAAGGGTGCTGTTGATTTCAATCGACCGAAGGGCATCCTGCATCAGTTGATCCTGCTTTTCCTTCAGTTGGCCCTCAACCTGTACCTTTTCCGCTACCACCTGGTCGAGCACGCTTTTTTGCGAATCGATTCGGTTTTCCAATTGTGCAATCCCCTCCTGCAACTCCCGTTCGATGGAGTCAATGCGTGACTGAATCCTTCCTTCGATCGACCTGTGCTTTTCCAGCCTCACCCGGACCGCTTTCAGGAGCTCATCCACTGTAAAAGGCTTTATGAGGTAATCGTCCGCTCCGAGTTCCATCCCGTCGCGTACATTTTTCCGGTCCTCCAGCGCAGAGACGAAGATAAAAGGGTACCGCAGCTGACCGTCTTCCTGTTTCAGCGAAGCAAGTACCTCATATCCATCTGCACCCGGCATCATGATGTCGGAAAGAATAAGGTCGGGCTCCCACACTTTGGCCATTTCTATGCCGGCAATTCCATTGTCTGCCTGAATGACCCTGAATCCTTCCGCGGTCAACACTTCAGCGATACTCGTCCTCAACTGAATCGCATCTTCTATGATTAGAATGGTATCCATTCAATGATAAATTTTTTTGTATCTAAGTTACTTAGTTTTTTAAATTCCTGTGAGGGATGCATCAACAGCAACCTGAATTCATCAGACCACACATTCTGGCTGAATTTCTCTCAGGGAGATTTGCTAAAGTCAAAAATGTCATGCCGTTATCTTCAAACAACGAATAACCCGGATCGCTTAAGGGGAGGCTGATCCGACTTATTTCAACAACATCTGACCCCTGGAATCAGGCAATAAGATTTTCATTTGAATAGGTCACTGGCTGCTCATCGACGGTAATTCTGCTCATCAGGCACACTTTGCCGTTGCCACAGGGCCAACCCTGGTATTCGCATCCATCTACCAGTTCAACAAAATTCAATGATTCTTCGACCACCTCAAATTTATCCGCAAAAAAATTGTTCCAAAAAGAGGCAATTTTGTTTCTCAATGGGGAAAAGGTGTGATCTGACATCGCATCCAACACACTAATCGCCATCCTGCCCTCTATTTTTACACGTATCATTACAGATATGTTTAGTTAATTTTGGGAACAAATAAGGAGATACGCTGCTAAACTTTGTACTCCCCCATCTATTCTCCGGCAAGTTTCCAACTTCCATCCGGTTTTGCATTCGTTGCCTTTGTGAATGTTAACCACCCCTCCGGCAAAATATGAACCCCAAATTTCTCCATAAACAATGGAAAAGGGAAAAGGTTCAATTCACCTTTGGAATACTATTCAACTTTGGGCAGAGAATTTAAGCAGAAATAATTCTCCATCGCAAAATAAGTGGTTTGTTGGATAGCATGCCCAATGTTGCCGTGGCCACTTTGTGGACAAAGATAAAATTCAACAACATATTCATATTGTTGAATAATCTCAAACCTGCAGGGAGGATTGAAATCCAATTTGTGTATTCTCCTGTCAACGACATGTATCATTGGGAAAAATCCATCCAAATAACCTGTCAGTGACTCGAATTTTGACAGGTTAAAAAAAATGCACTACTTGCGCGCATCAACTCTTTTCCCAATGAATTACCTGCCACTGATTGGAACAGTCTTCCTCCTGAATTTACTGGCGGCCATGAGTCCCGGGCCAGACTTTGTGATGACAGTCCGCAATTCGCTTGGCCATTCAAGCAGGGCAGGAATATTTACTGCACTGGGAATCAGCCTTGCACTCGGCGTTCATCTCTTCTACTGTGCTGCCGGAATCGGCTATTTGATCGCCAATTCCATCCTGCTTTTTTCAATCATCAAATTTCTTGGCGCAGGTTATTTGATCTACATTGGAATTGGTTCCATCAGGGCCAGGGGATCCAGGCTTGATCTCGCTGCGGAGCAGCACTCTTCCGAAATGAGCCGTTTGAAGGCTTTCAGGATGGGATTTTTGACCAATGTACTGAATCCGAAGGCCACACTCTTTTTCCTCAGTCTTTTTACCTTCGTGATCGGAGCCTCCACCCCACTGTTTGTCGTACTGAACATTTCAGTAATTATTATGTTAACAGCTTTCTGTTGGTTCAGCATCGTCTCCATCTTCCTGACCCGTCCAAACGTTCAAAAAGTCTTTTTGAAATATGAAAAGGCCATCAACCTTACCCTGGGAGGATTCCTGGTTCTTCTCGGCATCAGGATCGCCCTGACCTTTCAATAGAAGAACGGGTGGATGGCAAAGGGCTGCATGGGTTGATCTGCTTTCCAATGATTTAAACCAATTCCGAACAAACAAAAAATTACTTAATTTAGGGATTTCAACTGAGCCATGAAAAACCAGATTACCACCCTCCTCCTGCTGCTGACGATCAGTCTGGTCGTGCAAAGGCCATTGGCAGCCCAGCCTCAGAAGAGCTACTGCAATCCCATCAACATTGATTACGGCTTTACGCCCATTCCAAATTTCAGTGAGGCAGGCAGGCACAGGGCCACGGCCGATCCGGTCATTGTCAGGTACAAGAATGACTTTTACCTCTTCTCCACCAACCAGTGGGGCTATTGGTGGAGTGAGGATTTGCTGAACTGGAATTTCATCTCCCGCAAATTCCTCCGGCCGTGGAATGCCGGCTACGATGAACTTTGTGCCCCTGCCGTCGGGATGATTGGCGATACCATGCTGGTATTCGGCTCCACCTATACCAAAAATTTCACCCTGTGGATGAGCACAGATCCGAAGCACAACGACTGGAAACCACTCGTCGACTCGCTCGAAATCGGAGGATGGGATCCCGCCTTCTTCACGGACAAAGATGGGAAATTCTACATGTACAATGGCAGCAGCAACAGGTATCCGCTTTACGGCATTGAACTGAACAGGAAAACGATGCAACCTGTAGGAACCCGAAAAGAACTTTATCTCCTTGAACCCTGGCGGTATGGTTGGCAGCGGTTTGGCGAACAGATGGACGACACCTTCCTGGATCCCTTCATGGAGGGGGCCTGGATGACGGAACACAAGGGAAAATATTACCTGCAATACGGCGCTCCGGGTACCGAATTCAGTGGATACGCAGACGGAGTGGTCGTTGGCGACAACCCTCTTGGCCCCTTCACACCCCAATCCCTGCCCTTCAGTTTCAAACCCGGAGGCTTTGCCAACGGGGCCGGACACGGAGCCACTTTCCAGGATCGTTTCGACAATTACTGGCACGTCTCTACCATCTCCATCGCCGTCAAAAACAACTTCGAACGACGCATAGGGATCTGGCCTGCCGGATTCGACCAGGAGGGAACGCTCTATTGCAACCAGGCATTTGGCGATTACCCCACCCTGCTACCAGACGGAAAAGAAGATCATTTGAAGAGCCGCTTTGCCGGCTGGATGTTGTTGAACTACAAAAAGCCAGTGAGGGTCTCCTCCACTTTTGGCGCCTACAGTGCCAACAACGCTGTGGATGAAAATATCAAGACTTACTGGTGCGCAGAGACTGGCAACAAGGAAGAGTGGATAGAATCCGACCTCGGAGCAGTTTCGACCGTCAGGGCGATTCAAATCAATTACGCCGACCAGGATGCAGCCATTTTGGGCAAAGTTCCCGGCTTGTACCACCAATACAAAATTCTCTCCTCCCCGGATGGGAAAAAATGGGAGACGCTGGTTGATAAAAGCACCAATCTGAAAGATGTTCCGCACGATTACGTTGAATTGACCAAGCCGGTGCAAACTCGGTTTCTCAAACTGGTCAACCTGCACATGGCTGCCGGAAAATTTGCCATCAGTGGATTCAGGATTTTTGGTACGGGAGCCGGCGTTAAGCCTGCACCCGTGAAAGGATTTGTGGTATTGCGGACGGAAAAGGACAAACGAAGTGCCTGGATCAAATGGTATCCTTCCGACGATGCCTATGCCTACAATCTCTACCTGGGAACGGCACCGGACAAGTTGTACAACTGCATCATGGTCTATGGTGCCAACGAATATTGGCTCAAAACAATGGACAAGGAGAAACCCTTCTACTTTGCCATCGAGGCACTCAATGAAAACGGAGTAGGTGAAAGGAGTGCCCTCCTCAAAGCGGAATAGCCTTCCGATTAAAAATCGGAACAGACACTGCAGACCCTGTTGAAGACGGTGTAATCCAGCAAGGAGACCTCGGTG
>Ga0214219_1000448_pt1 | contig 17325 bp, 34 predicted proteins | sample TroBogypolimnion_26_FD_153057 | JGI IMG/M metagenome (GOLD analysis project Ga0214219, IMG submission 153057) | Freshwater microbial communities from Trout Bog Lake, WI - 25JUL2007 hypolimnion | ecosystem: Environmental > Aquatic > Freshwater > Lake > Hypolimnion/Profundal zone | place: Trout... | reverse complement strand
CATAGGGCCTTTGGGTGAGTACCAGTTGTAATTACACCAGCCATTTTATATATCTCCTATTAATTAAGCACCGAAGGCTTGTTTGTATTGGTGTTTATTGAAAACAACCAATAGATTATTGTAAGCACCAGGGGTGTTTGTAGGCTCTTGGAACATACCAACGATCTGGAACATAGAAGCTGCAGTAGCTGAAGCATCGGCAGTTACATAAGTAGCTGATAATGGTGAAGACTGTGACAGTGTTGTTTGGTTAGCTGTAATTGTAGGAACAGCAGTAGAACCAACTTTAGCATCAGCAGAAGCGTTAGCTTGAACTTGGAACACTACGGTAGGATCAGTTACAACATAAACATAAGAGTAGCTACCAGAGCTTAAAGTAATGTACAACTTACCTAAGTCAATGTTTGTACCAGCCAAGCTTACGCCAGGGTTAGCTACACGAATAGAAACAATAACGCCCAAAGGTACGTCGGTTGCTGCTGCTTTAGTTACAAGAGCTACACCGTTTGCATCGTTACCAACAGCAGACTTTACGATATCGCCAATGGCGTATGTGTTAGAAGCGTCGTTAGCGATAGCATAGAGGATGCCTTGCTCGTTAAAAGGTGCACCAGTGATTGTGCCGTTAGGCGACAGTCCTGATACGGCATTTACGTTTGCCATTTTTTTTCCTTAATTAGAAAGTTAATTAGTATTTGATGCCAGCGTTGTAGAAACCTGTAGAATCTACTCCAGGTGTTTTACCACCACGAATTGCTGCATCAGTTTTATCGTTACGCTCTTGTAATTGTGCTTGGTCTTCGAGCCAAAACTCTTCTTTGATTTTCATCAAGTAAGCGTACATTGGATCACCTTTTTCACCAGCACCTACTAAGAACCTAACCTTATCTCCTAAATCAAGGTTACGTGATGTAACATTCTCCGTAACCCCATCTACCTCATTTGGGTGAACAAACTCATAACCGTTTTCAGTGGCAGCCTGTATACGACCTGGCGTGTCATTGAAAATATGCAAGTGATAGCCTTCAATTTGCTTTCCTACTTGCAGCTTACCCTGAGTCCCATTAAATACGCCTTTTTTACGTTCACGACGCTCTACCTTAGTAGACTCTGGTGTAGCTTTAACTTCTTTTTTAATTTCAGTCATGGTTTTCTCCCTTATTCCCAATCATATTCTGCAACATAAGCTTCTTTGGTCATCAGACCTTGCTTAACAAATTTATCACAAGCTGCTTTAGCTTCTGGAGGTAAGTTGTTGTAAGTCTTCTTACCTGAACTTACCGATGGTCTAGCTGTTCCGTTAGGAGAGCCTTCCATTGGGTTAGGTGTACGTTTCTTACCAAACTTCTCTGGAAACATTTCTTGAAGTTCTGAATCTAGTTTATCCAAGAAGGCTTGTCCGTTAAGGCTAGGGTTCTCACGTCGGAGTTCAACACCTAAACCATTAGCAACACCAGTCATTCTTGAATCTTTACCAAACCAATCATTCTTTTCCATCCAAGTATTGAGGATAGGATCTTGAGTGATCTGTGGAACTTCTTTAGCTTTTTCTTCAGCAGCTTTTAAGTCCTCTTTAGCTTCTAGACGTTGCTCTTTCAAGTCGTCCATTGCATCGTCAATCGCTATTGCCCTGTCGCCATCGCCTTGTGTGATTGCATCACGCTTAGCTTGCTTCAGTTGCTCTAATTGACCTTCGAGGTCTTTGGTCTTCTTCTCAAATTGCTGTTTTTGATACTCACGAAACTCTTTAGCAGACTCTCGTGCTTCTTCAGCAATCTTCCTAGCTTCCCCTAATTCTTTAAGCAATTTCTCATTGTTCTTACGAAGGATTGGCATAATCTCTTTGCCACGACGTACAAACGTCTCAGCATCAACCCAATCGCTCTCAGAGCCACGAAACTCTTCTGCTGCTACCCACCCCTGTGCCCTTGCTTCGGACTCGAACTGGGACGCTTCTGGAGCTTCCTGTGGTGCTTCTTGTTGTAGTTCTTCACTCATTATACAATTCCTTTTAATAGATGTGGATCAATTAAGCCCATATCGTCGTCTAACTTGGCTACTAAATTATCATAATTAATCATGCGATAATCTTTGCCGTCTTTACCTTTGTACATTAAGCCAGAGTACTTAGCAAAAGCTACTCTCATACCAACTTCAATAATGCCTGTAGGGCAGTCTTCACCCATCGCCATTACTTCACCTGTGGTGTTTGCAAGTTGCTCACGTTCACTGGTTTCTTCTGTTGATACAATAATGCCACTAGCTGTCTTGTTTTCTACTACTAAAGGTTTAATTAATACCCTATCAAGAATAGGGGTAATGCCTGCTACATTAGACATCTTTATTTTCCTTTACTGATTCCATTAACTCCTCATAGGTGATATTAAGGATTTGAGTAACTGCTGCTGCACGACCACGAAGACCAGCATCATCTTCAGTACCTGCTAACAACATTTCCTTCAACCACTCTCTATCTTGTTTAAGAGCATACATAAACGCTCTTGTAACCCTACTATCTCTCCAATGCAAAAACTCTTCTTCTGTTACTACTATTGCCATACTTCCTCCTTATGTTACATTCCTGGTGCTGCTTCCCCTCCCATAGGTAATTGGGGTACTTCTGCTTGGGGTTTGTTTGTATCCATCATGTGCTTCTCAAGATCCATCATGGTTCTGAGAGCAGTCTGAATTCCTTCGTTGTGTGCTCTAGCTGCACCAATTTGTGCATCAAGCATTGCAATGTTTTGTCCTGTACGTACACCACCAGCTTGTTCAACAGCAAGGATAGCATCGGCTTCAAGCTTATGAATCTTAGCCTGGTTAAGCTCTACATCCTTCATCATCTTCATCATAGCTGTCTTATACTGCAACTGTGCGTCAGCTTGTTTGGCTTGCTGCTTCATCATTTCAATTTGAATCTTCTCAGATGGTCCTGGCTTAATAGCGTTAGGGCCTTTAGGATCTGGGAGAATTTGATCAATGTTATTGACCTTCATTGCTTTGAGGTAGTTCTTTTGAACTTCATACATATTCATGCCTGGAGTTGAAGAAGCTAACTGTAGCAACGCTTGTGCTTGTTGTACACGCTGTACATCAGAAACAATGTTAGGATCTGCTGCAGGACGTACATCTGATACAGGACCTTTAAAGTCATCAGCATCAATAAAGTTCTGACCTGTGTCGCTATTGTAGTCTTCAATGCCTACAAGGTAGAGTTGATTCAAACGATACAACTTACGAAACTCATCTTTAAGAGACCTGTATGTACGCTTGAATATACCCGAAAAGATTTTCATCCCTTGCTCTGCCATCGTTCTTGTAGTTTCTGCAGCGGTATTCTGACCAGGATTTTGTCCTGTAAGAATATCAACAGACCCACCAATACGCTCACCGTAATTAATGAGCAGATTAAGCAAAGTAAAGAGAACTTGAGAAGGCTCACGTACTGGGAGAGGCACAATGCCTTTACGCAAGTCGTCACCTGTTGTGTCAACATGTTTCCATTCCAATGGTGCAAAGTTCATGTTACCACCACGAAGCTTAATACCACGAGACAAAAAGCCTCCAGCAGTATTAGCCATTGTACCACAGTCAATTAACTGATTGAGGATGGTATCAATACTTTGATTAAGAGGCCCAAGTAACACACCAAAGCCCAAGTCATAAAAGCCACCATCAGGTGAAGGAATGAAAGGAAACTTAGTAAAGTATGTTTCAGGGTTGATACGTAAGATGTTGCCTTTGTCATCTCTTTCAATAGAGGTCTCAAAGTAACGTGCAACGATACGTAGTACTTGTTTGGTATCACGACGCATCCAAACGATGTACGGCTCAGCGTAACCGTCTCCATCAAAGTCAATGTAGCAGTGTTGCTCAAGGATCTCGTATGGTGTGGAATCATCAACAGAGTTAGGGGCGGTCATGCCTTGTGCTTTGTTTTGAGCCAGTGTCAGGTTAGACTCTGGAACAGCAGCAGGCATTATTTCAGTCATCTCACAGAATAAGCCACGAGCTACACGCTCATAGATATCGTTCTTGGAGAAGTATTGTACGTGGGTGATACGTGGTGATGTATCTAGATGTTTAGTCCAATAGTTTACGACAAAGTCCTTAGCAAGGATGTTCTCGGAAACGTTGTACTTAAGGATAGGGTCAAAGTAAGACTTCTTGAAAGCACAGCCTACGATTGGCTGAGAAATCAAGACACGATCCATCTCAGCTTCCCAGTTAGTATCCTGCTCAAGGATTTGGTAAGACATAAAGTTGCTTACACGATGAGCACGAGCTTCTTTCATGCCAGTAGGGTCATCACCATAGACTCGGCACTGTACAGGGGTTTCGCTATTGATTAATACAGGATAGCTACGTGCATGGAATTGCAAGGCAGCAATAGTCACTAAAGGAAACTTAACGTTAGACGCACCAGGCCAAGGGAAAGACTTAGCTTCAGCAACTTGCAAGGCAAGCTTCATAGCATCTTCAGTACGCTTCTCCCAAGCTGAACGTGACTCTTTATCAGCTTCAAAGCCTTTCCAGACATTGTAGCTAATAGTATTGATTGTAGCTTCGTCCAACACCTCAGCGATGTTAGGCAGTTGTACAATCTCATTAAGATTAAGTTCAGTGTTTATTTGCATTCTTTTTAGTAGCCTGTGGTAGCGTTTCGACCTTCTTGGTCGTATCCAGATTCATGTAGGGCAAGCCTGTACTCTTCGTCCTCAAGTTCGTTAGCAGTTGCAGCCACTTGCATTTGATTGAGTAACAATCCGATATATGCCCAAGCGTCAACTTGATCGTCATGTCTATCTCTAGGAAACCTTAGTAGCTCATCTTCAAACGTTTGATACCAATCCGCAGAACTGTCAAACTTAACAGCCCCTGCTCTCATACGAGCTTGCATTGACCTGGCACGACTTAACTTATCACCACTAGGCTTGAGCAAGACTAGGTTAATGAAAGTATCTTGCTGCATCATTGCTTCGTTAAGATAGGGACCGATAGACTTCTGGATGGTTCCTGCCTCAATTCCAAATAGCTCAGGCTTGTAAGTTCGCTGGAGGGCAAGGATAGTTTCCACAATCTGCATCGCATCCATCCTGTCACGGACGATGTTCACACACTGCAAGTGCTGATTTTCATCCATCCCTGCCACAGCAAAAACACTGTAATCACTATGTTGCCTTTGGCTGATTGCTAAGTCAGCAGCAATATAGTAATTTAAATTCTTTTTACGGTCTTCTTCTTTTAAAGGAGTAAAGTCACTCTTTTTAAAGAATCCGTTAGCATCATCAAGAGGGACGTTAAGCATCTCTTGAGAATACACATCAGCAAGACCTTGGCTAATGTATTGAGCTTTACGCTCTTCTAACGCTTTCTTATTCCATCTGTCAGGCCATAAGATCTTAGCAAAGTCATCTGTATGGGCACGATACTTAATGGATAACCAAGAAGTTTTATAATTCGTATACTGTTTTAAATCCTCAGTAATAAGGTTCTTTAAAGCTTTAGTACCTAATGCAGCTAACTGAGACTCAGGCATTAGACGTTCTAGCAATGAGTCTAGGTGCAAAATAGTACCTACAATTCTAATCTTACCTGTTACTGACAGGGCAGGTATGAGTGCTGAGTAGAACCACCTACGAAGCTTCTCTCTACGATCTTTATTTAGAACCTGTTCATCAGATTCCATATCGTCACAGATGATTAAGTCAGGACGTTTGTTTAACCATTTCAAACCACGAAGCTTTTGTTCTGAACCTTTAGCTTGGATACGAAACGTATGACCGTCATCGAATTTACCTATTATATCATCTTCGGTTTGCTTTGTCAACTCAATGTTACCAAACAAACCATGTATGTCGTCATTATCCCTGAGTTCTTTAATAATATCACCTAAGAACAAACCAGCTTGTGAAAAGCTGTCTGAGACAATCAAAACATACTTAGACCTACGAAATAGTACTTCTGCAAGACAGTAGGCATAAGTAACAGCAGTGCTTTTACCATGACCACGAGGAGCAGCGATAGCAACAAACTTATCCTTATTGCAGCACAAGCTCCACAACTCTCTGTGGAATTCTGGGGTCTCAGTAGCAGAGTCATAGTTTTTAACTAGACAGGCGTTACTAAACCCTTCAATGACTTCACTTGTTAGCTCCACTAGATTTGTTACCCTTTTTCCTATTTACTACCTTGCTTACAACTCTAAGATTACTTTTCTTGGTACTACCACCTTTACTTAAAGGCTTTTTATGATCTACTTCTTTACCATCACCTTTAGAGACTTTACCATCCGCAGCCATCGTAGCTCTAGCTCCATTACGAGCAGCACGATTCTTTTTTTGAGTTCCTGTACCATGGTAGTCCTTGTATTCTTGTTTGTAGTTTCTAGGTTCTTTACGAGGCATTTTCAATCACCAAAGGTTGAGGGGTTATATCCTTTTCCTTTGGCTTAGCAAAGGCTCTAAACTGTTCAGCAAGCTTAGCCAGTCTATCGTCTACAGTACGTTCAATCTGTTCTTGTATTGGCTTGTCTTCAATAATGTCTTTCCTGGTTAGCATATCGTTAGCTACTTTGGAGGCATCCTTTAGAGACACTGGAACACGTATTAGCTCTGAGGTCTTAGGGTCATATTGGTAATTACCATTAGACAACCTGTCTTCAGTCACATCTAAAGCTTTAGACACAAGCTTGGTTAAACGAGCATTTAGCTTAAGGTTATCTTCAGCTTTAAGTTCATCAACCATTTTCTTAAACCATTCAGCATAACGCCAACGGTTAAAGGTAGCTAATGGGATTTCTAGTACAGCAGCCGTTTGAGCACCGTTTCCTAATGCTAGAAACGTGGTTGCAGCTTCTAGCTTCTGTGTATCAGACCACCACTTACCTTCTGCTTTAAGATCTCTTTTTTTTCTACGTGTCATGATTTAAGACATTCCTTTACTTATGTTTGTTATTATAACACATGTTTATGGATTTGTCAATCATTATTTTATGTGTCTCCAATTTAAAGGGGACAGAGACAATTAGACATCAAGACAAATAAAGCTTGACAAAAGCTAAAAAGTATGTTACCCTATCTATACAGGCTAATAAGCTTTATAGGCTATTAAGGCTATAAAGGTTTTATTTATATATTATAATAGTGTATAAAGATAATAATAACTATATCTTTAAAGATCATATAAGCTTATATGATCATATTAGCTATAATAAGCTTTACAGGCTTTATTGGCTATAGAGTCTTATAGGGCATAGAGCACTACTCAGCCTGCTCAGGGCTACGTGCACAAAAGGCTTCTAAGGCTTTGCCAGAACTTTTAAAGCTCTGCATACCTACCTAGACCCTACCCCCTGTTTTAAAAGTTACTGCAGCGTTATAAACAGCGTATTGAAATAAACTAAATAATTCTTTTTTACCCTCCCCTACCCTCCTTCACCTAGGTAGATACCCTACCCTGCCCAGCCCAGCCCTGCCCAGTCTTATATAAGACCTAAGACCTAATGAGATCTATTCTTATTTAGATCACCTAGTAAGGCCTAGTTAGACGATAGAGTTTAGCTATTAGGTATCCAGGCCTGATTAGATTTTACTATCGTATTATTACCCGTTAAGTAATATCAAGTACTTAGACAATATCCCTTATGTCTATTCCACTATATGAAATGACTACCTTATATCCCACAATATGAAATAGATCTATTACATTTCACAATATGAGATAGTCTATAAACCTAGGGTAAATACCTATTTTCTTTTGTTGACATTAACCGTTAATATGATTACTAGCAGTAAACAAGTTAAATTAAATAAAGGTAAAACAAAATGAAGATATCTACTTACAACGTAAAAGCAAATGGATCTAACCTAGTGGCATACTATGAATTCACTAATGGATATACTGCTGAGCAGTGGCAGTCTTCTAATCCTTTTAGTGGATCTTGCTTACTTGTTTACACTGCTAAAGGGTCTTTTGCTAGTGATACAGTAAAAGAAAAGGCCTTACTAGCTATCAACAAATATCATTCTTAATACTGAAGGGATCTATATCATGACTAAAATATTTCACGTACTTATCAACTTATTAGGGTTTATCCTAATTGCGTCATTGTTTACCACTGTTATTCTCATCATTACTGATACACTTTAAAAGGGAATACAAAATGATCAAATTATCAAAAACAAGTAAACTGGACGGCATCATGTCATGGTCACTGAATGCCCTTGATACCTGCCAAGGATCCAAGAATAAAGATGGATCCCTCGTACCTGCATGTAGTGGATGCTATGCCACTACAGGGAATTATAGATTCCCTAATGTTAAGGCCCCAAGGGAATTCAATAAGCGTGACTGGATCCGTCCTGATTGGGTTAGTGACATGGTTAAGGGTTTAGATTCGAGTAGATATTTTAGATGGTTTGACAGTGGAGATATGTATTCTGTAGATCTTGCAGAGAAAATCTATCAAGTAATGCAGGCCACGCCTTGGGTTAGTCACTGGATGCCAACACGTATGGCAAAATTCCCTAAATATAAGGCCATTATCGCTAAAATGCAGGCCTTAGATAATGTCATGGTTAGATTTTCCAGTGATTCAGTTACAGGCCAATATATACAAGGCCTTCATGGATCAGTGATTATCCCTGATTCTAATCACGTGCAAGATGGTATGACATTGTGCAGGGCATATGAGAATGATGGTAAATGCAATGGCTGCAGGGCATGTTATAGCAAGGATGTTGCCCTTATTGCTTATCCTGCCCATGGTAAAACAATGGCCAAGGTAATTAGAATAGCACTGGCAGCATAAGGGTATATCCCTATAGACAATCCAGTCTATAGGGTTTAAATTGTAGTCTAGCAGTTAAATTTATAGGAGAATTTTAAAATGTTAGTATTTAATTATGCAAGTAAAAAAGATCTTAAGGCCAGTGTAGGCAAACCCCTAAGATATATTGAGACCAGTTTATTTGGTAATGAATACCAGTCTACAGGCCTTTTGACTGGTGCAAACAGGCCACACTTAACAGGTAAAGGCCGAGAGTTTTTTGCGAATGTTAGTATGGTAGATGATTTAATTCAATCAGTTAAGTAAGGGATAAAAAATGGAAAACAATCAAACAATTATTGAGAAGATTTTAAACAGTAACGGGAAGATTTTCACAGTTACTTTTATAAAAAAAGATGGATCACTTAGGGAATTGAATGGACGCTTAGGGGTTATTAAGCATTTAAAGGGAGGCGTGAGCACTTTAGATCCTGATAAGTACATAACAGTATTTGATATGCAGTCTAAGGCCTATAGAGCAGTAAACAAGTTTACAATTCAATCAGTGAAGGGGTTATGATTATGACAATGGATAGCTACCAGGCCGTAGGAATTGCCGAAGGGTTTATTGAATGCGATAGTGAAGAGCAAGTAATCGAAGCGTGGCAGTACTTGCACGATACGAGGATAGGTTATGGCCTACAGGGATTTTTTGGTAGGACGTTACAGCAATTATTAAATGAAGGGATTATATCATGAGCACAATGTATCCAGTAATTGAAATAGAATTCAAGAATAGAAAACCAAGTAAGGCCGTTATCATGAGAACACTAGGAGAGTATTTAAAACAGGGAGGTAAGGCCTTTAGTTTTACCTGGGGAGAAAATACTATAGATCTTAACTGGCATCCTACATATGAGCACTGGTATGGTAGTGGATGGATTAAAGAGATTGGTGGGGATGATATCGCTAAAGAATTAAACAGCATGAGAAAAGAGGCCCAGGATTTTATTAAGAGTCATTTTCAATTCATACAAGTAGGGAATAACCATGCAATTTAAAGTAGATATAAACCTGGACAATGATGCTTATCAGCATGGATATATGGCCCAGGAATTAAGTAGGGCCATGCAGTATATTGCTAGTGATATGGGCCTTGGCCTTACACGTGGCAGTGTACGAGATTCTAACGGCAATAAAACAGGAACCTGGGAGATAACAGAATGAATCACACTATATTTTTTAACACTAAAGACGAGCTACTCACGTGGCTTGACGAGAATTTTCCTGATGCTATACTGGCTCACGTGGAGTCTAATGGTGCACGTTACGAGACGGACGATTGCTCACTAGAGACCAAGGGCAATAACTTAACCATTTACTTTAAGACTATTTAAGGGGCTATCATGACCGACAGATATTACGAACCAGAAGATGATGAGATTGATCCAGAAGACTTTGACGTTGCCGTAGAAAGGTATGCAGAAGAGTTAATGCTAGACGAGTGTAATCCTAATGAGCACTGGAATGAAGGCGTTATAGAGATTGGCCTAGATGACTCAGATTATCCTACGCCTAGTCATGCCCCTGTAGAGATTGTGCAGAAGGTACACGATTACTGGTATGAGAGAGCACTACATAGAGCTACAAGGCACTATGAAGATCATCCTGAGTACTTGTATGATTAAACCTATATCGCCTATAATAGCTATACCTTACCAATTACCAAGGAGAATTAAAGATGACGAACTTACAAGCAGAGCTATTCCCAGGAGAGGCTCAGATGATGTGGGAAGAATTTTGTTATCACAATGCGATGTGCGATACAGTGACTCTCATGTTAAAATATGGGCGTGATAAAGTGATTGATGATATTATTGACATGTACGAATCAATGGAGGGTTGTGATGATTGAGAATTTACTTAAACAAGCTAGGACGTATGCTGACAGGGATGATTACGTGGTAACTCGTAACTTGATCACAAGGCTATGTGACGCACTAGAGGCTCAGGAAGATAACAGGGCAGTACTATGGGCTAAGATGCTTAACGATAGTCAGAACTTTTTAGATGCAGAGCGTTATAGATGGTTACGTGATGGCTCATGGGATGTACCCCAAGAAGAGATTGCACCGGCTATTGTCTTATGTGATGGTAAGATGACTACGCACGTGTGGCTCACTGGAGAACATGTAGATCAGGCCGTAGACTCTTGGATGTCTAAAGAGTTTAAACGTAAGGAGACTAAGAGTGAGTGACATTACAGTTAAGATAGATGTGGCGATGTGGCTTAATAATAAAGGGCATGTAGAGTTATTTTTTGAAGATGAGCCTAAACCTATTGAGTCTCTTTCTCTATTAGATTTACTTCGTTGGGAGCTTAATTCGCACAAAGTATTTAATAAAGATACACTTGACAGAGACGACGCTAAGAAGTTTATCAAGCTAAAAAAGGTATTGACACAGTGCTTAGACCACTTGAATCGTGAGCTTACTAGTGCTAAGTAAATATTGGGTACACGATGAAGACGGCTTGTCTCTTAGATGGTTTTATACTAAGGCTGAGGCTCTCGCATTCGTAGGCTCTAACGCATGGACTATCGAGCTAAGAAAAGCTCCTAAGTTTATATTTGAGGAGGCCTTATTTTGAGCTTTACTATCTACCAAGTGGACGGATTAAAGGTGATACAGTGGTTTAATACTACGGATGCACTCTTAGCTAGTATGCTTGCTAACCCTAACGACGCTTATCATAGGAATGTATAATGAAATTTAATAACTTGGAAGCATTATTGATTATTGTATTATGTATTACTAGTGTAGTAGATACTATATTTAATGTATTAACTTACGTAAAGGGATAATATGACAGACGCAGAATTGAAAGCATTACTAAATCGTGGTGGTATCGGTGAGACTCTTTATGAAGGAGAGATCGGAGAAACTAATATGCCTACGTGGAGATTATTAGCAGAAGTATTTAAAGATTATTATGATTTACAAAGATATAATGAAGATAATGCCTGAGTCAGACAGAGCTTCTACTTATTCGCCTGAGCAGATGGATTGTGAGTACTTTTCCTGGGATTGTGACAACGTATCAGGAGAGGCTCTAGGAGGCGATGACGATGAAGATGAGGGGTAGGTATCAACTCACCTGAGAAGTCTCAGCCAGACCCCCTTAAAAGGGCTTTAAAATCGATTGTGGAGTATCTATGAGATGCTATTGTTGTAATAATTTATTAACTGACTATGAGGCAACGATCAAGTCAGTAAACACTAACAGTTATTTGGACATGTGTCTTTCTTGTTTAAAGACTGTTAAGGATGATATACTCTATAAAGATAGAATAGATTTACTTAGTAGTTCTGATGTAGATGATTTAGATATCTACTTAGAAGATATTGACTTTAATGATTATAACTAATATGATTATATTACTAATAGTTATTGTTATTATAGTTATATGTATTAAAGAATCAGTAATGTCTAAATAGATCTATTAGGGTTTTCCCTAATTGACAAGATGTTTAGTCTGTTTTAAAATAGAGTCTGAATATAAAAATATATTCATAACCGAGAAAGGTTTTATTATGAAATATAAATTAGATATTAAACGTGATGTAGATATTGAAGGTGGGATGTTTTCAGATTGTGTCGATTATATTTTAAACCTGCCTCATGGGTTTAGATTTGCTGATGATCTTGTTCATGTCAGAGGCTACGATAGTCTTAACGAATTAAAACAATCAGCTAAGTCAGATGTGATACCATGCGACTGTAAAGATTGCAAGGAGAATATGTGAGTCAATACTTAAAACATATAGCCTGTGAAAAGTGTGGAAGCTCTGATGCTAACGCACTCTTTGATGATGGTCATACGTATTGTTATGGATGTCTAACGTATATCAAAGGTGATGTTGAATTACAGTCAGAGCACAAGGCCAAGAAGGATTTTAATATTAAAGGTGAGGTGAAGTCTATTGCTGATCGAGGGATCACTGCAGCTACTTGTCAGTACTACAGCGTATCCCAAGATGGGACTAGCCAGTACTATCCCTACGCAGATTCACAAGGGGCTATCATCGCTTCAAAAGTTCGTAACGTAGCTGACAAGACCTTTACCATTGCTGGTGACTGGAAAGGCTCTGTGCTATTTGGGCAGAACCTATTCGCTAAAGGTGGGAAGACTGTAACGATCCATGAGGGTGAGCTAGACGCTCTAGCAGGCTTTCAGATGGCAGGATCTAAGTACGCTAACGTCTCTGTACGCAACGGTGCTCAAGCTGCTCTAAAAGACATTAAAGCTGCCTATGAATGGTTAACTACATTCGATGAAATCTACATCTCTTTTGATTCTGATGAACCAGGGCAGAAAGCAGCTAACGATGTTGCAGAAGTACTAGGTAATAAATGTAAAATTGTTAAACACTTGAGTGGTTATAAAGATGCGTGTGATTACCTCAAGGCAAATAAGGGAGCAGAATATGTTAAGCAATGGTGGGCTGCCGAGCAATGGACACCTGACGGTATTATTGCTGGATCGACACTCTGGGACGAAGTTAACAGACCAGTTGAGAAGTCTTCCGCTATGTACCCCTGGCCTGGAGTCAATGAGCTTACATACGGCATTAGACCTGCAGAGCTTATTACAGTCACTGCTGGATCGGGGCTTGGTAAGTCTCAATTCCTTAGAGAAATCCTTTGGCATTTAATCAAGACCACTGATCAGAACATAGGCTTGATGTTCATGGAGGAGTCGGTCCGTAAGACTGCTCGTGGTATAATGTCGCTTCATTTAAATAAACCGTTGCACCTACCTGATACACAGGTATCGCCAGAGGAGTTAAAAGATGCTTTCGATATTACTTTGGGTACTGATAGGTTGTTTTTTTGGGATAACTTTGGCAGTACTGATATTGACAATGTCATTAACCGTATTAGGTATTTTGCCAAAGCTGCTGACTGTAAGTATGTTTTTCTCGACCATATTTCTATGGTGGTCAGTGCTCAGTCTAATGGTGATGAACGTAAGTCGATAGACGAGTTGATGACTAAGCTACGTATGCTTGTCCAAGAGACAGGGATTAGTTTGATTGCTGTATCACACTTGAAGCGTCCAGAGTCTAAAGGGCATGAAGAGGGTGCTGCCACGTCTCTATCTCAGTTACGTGGATCTGGAGCAATTGCTCAGCTATCTGACATTGTGATTGGCCTTGTTCGTAATGCTCAGCATGAAGATCCTATAGAGCGTAACACTACAAGGGTTAGTATTCTGAAGAATCGATTCAGTGGATTAACAAGTCCACACTGTGCTAGTTTGCTCTACAATAAAGATACTGGTAGGATGATGGAGATACAGGAGGAACTATGAACGCTAAAGAGTTTGCACACGAACTAGAGAAAGCTGCATCGTTTATACGCCAGCAACAAGCTAAACTTGCGCACCTAGAGAAGATGGTTGTGTGGTATCAAGACATTACCATGACAGGCATTAAATCAGAGGAATATGAGAATGGATTTTGGGATGCAGTAGGCTTTGTTAAACAACATCAAATTGGAGTACAAGAAAAATGAACAATGAACCAGTAGCGTGGAAAGCATACGATGAAGTGCATTTTAGTGACCAATACATCTTGCGTTGGGTGCGTGAAGGTGACGAGTATGTAAACCGTATTGGCAAAGAGATGATGGAAGACTTGCATACCGTAGTGCGTCAGCAAAAAGCTGAAATAGAATTATTAAATGCAAAGCTGGCTTATATGTTTGAGCAAGAGATTAAAAGTGCAATACTAAGAAAGGCACAAGAGAAATGAACAATGAACCAGTAGCGTGGATGTTGTTAGGGTTGGAAGACCGAAAGCCAAAGTTAATTAACTTACAAGTGATTGAGCATCTTGAAGGCACATGGATTCCACTCTACACCCATCCAGCAAAGACACTAACAGATGAGGAAATAATTAAAGTGTACGAAAATATGCTTGGAGTTGCGTCTGCTAGAAGTTCTGCTATTGATTTTGCTAGAGCAATACTAAGAAAGGCACAAGAATGAACGCATACGAATTAGCACAATACTTAGAAGTTGCATTTTATCCTGATGAAGATATTGCCAAAACAGCCGTTATGTTGCGCAAACAAGCAGACGAAATAAAAGCGTTGCATCAAATATTAGGTTATGAAGGCGTTGAAGTTGGTCAAGAATACCTAGATGAGTGCGTTGCAGACTTAAGAAAGGCACAAGAGAAATGAAAAACAAACCTTATGGATGGGTAAAAAATGGCGAATATGTTTTATACATTGAAAAGCCTGACAATGTTTTTAGTTATACACCGCTATATACACATCAAACCAAAGATTTAACCGAAGACGAAATAAAAGAATGTGCCGATAGTGTTTGCCATACTTGGAAAAAGAATGGTGTTGGTGAACTTTATATGGAAGATTTTGCTAGAGCAATACTAAGAAAGGCACAAGAGAAATGACCTGTTTAAGTTATTCAGAAATAGCTAGTGCATTGCTTGGAGGAATCATTGGTGCATTTCTTTGCGGATTCATTCAGGCTTGGTTTGAAGATAGAAAGGCACAAGAGAAATGAATTGGATATTAGTAATTTACATTTACGCAGGTGTATTAGCTAGTGGTGATAGCGTGGCAATTACAAACATACCTAACTTTTCTACTAAACAAGATTGCGTTCAAGCTGGAAAAGATGCAGAAGGTTTAGTAACAGGAAGCGCAAAGGTTTATAGGTTTGTTTGTTTGAGAAAGGCTAGTGAGAAATGAGAGACGGTGGTAAAGGCGATAAGCAAAGGCCAGTGAAGGATATGGAGCAGTTTGATAAGAACTGGGATAGTATCTTTAAAAAACCTGTGAAGGAGGATAAACCTTTTGGACTCGATAACGTTGTGGATGAAACGGATAAACACCGTAAAGACTCTAGTAATTAGTTGTGTTGTATTTGTAGTTGTTACATTAGTTTGTTACGTGTATAATGATTTACCTGATGGAAGATGTACAGATACTTTTGAGCATCAAGCATTCTACACAGTAAAGAATGGAATAGAGTACTGTTTTTATCGTAGGACGGTTTACCCATACCGTATATGGGGTGGAGTTATAGGAGTTAAATGAAGACTTTAGTTCTCGACATCGAAACAAATTTAGCACACGATACTATCTGGTGCTGCATTACCTTACATCGAGAGACTAATGACATAACTGTGTGGAGATCTGCACAAGGACTAAAGGAGTATTTAAATGACGCTGATACCATTGTGGGGCACAACCTTATTGATTTTGACGCTCCTGTTCTTAATCGTGTGTGGGGAACAAGCATTAGGAAGTCGCAATGTCAAGATACTTTACTACTGTCTCGTCTTAGTAATAGTGCTAGGGACGGTGGGCATTCTCTAAAGGCCTGGGGCAATACTCTTGGCTATGAGAAGATAGAGTTTACAGACTTTGATGCTGGCCTGACTGAAGAGATGGTAACGTATTGCATTCGAGATGTGGAATTAACATCTAAAGTGTATGACATCTTGGTGGACGAAGTTGTTAAGAACAAGATAGGCCAAGAGGCTGTGAAGCTGGAGTATGAAGTACAAGTAATCTTATCGGAGATGGAACGAAATGGCTTTAAACTTAACGTACCGTATGCCCAAACGTTGCTGTGTGATATTAAGACCGAGATGGCGAGTATCGAGGAATCGTTACAGAACATCTTCCCTCCAATCGTTACGGCACGTGTATCTACAAAAACTGGGAAAGCACTCAAGGACGATGTGGAAGTGTTCAACGTCGGTTCTCGTCAGCAGATTGCAAAAAGACTTATCTCAAAGGGCTGGAAGCCACAAAAGAAGACCGAAAAAGGCCAAGTTATTGTTGATGAAAGTGTACTTGAACAAGTCAGCATTCCAGAAGCGAAACCAATCGCTAGGTATTTAACGTTACAAAAGAGAGCATCACAGTTAGATTCATGGTTAGAGAAACTAGGAAAGGATGGAAGAGTACATGGTAAAGTCATCGGTTTTGGTGCTGTTACTGGCAGAGCTACTCATGCTGGCCCTAATATGGCACAAGTCCCTGCGAATAGGGCAACACTTGGAACAGAATTTAGATCCTGCTGGACGGTGGAGGATGGAAACGTATTGGTGGGGGTTGACCTTAGCGGTATTGAGCTTAGATGCTTTGCTCATTACCTTAATGATCAGGACTATATAAATGAAACAGTTAACGGTGATGTCCACACGAGAAATCAGCAGGCATTCGGGGTTGAAACACGAGACCTTGCGAAGACTGTCCTTTATGCGACTCTGTACGGAGCTTCCGCAACCAAGATCGGTAAAGTTATTGGTGGTACTCCGAAGCGTGGAGCCGAGATTATTGGCAATTTCTGTAAAGCAATACCAGCGTATGAAATACTTAAAGCCAAAGTTGAAAGGATGTCTGAAAAAGGAACACTACCTGGGCTTGGCGGTTATCAGCTTACGGTCAGGTCGAGTCATTCGTCGCTCAACACGTTACTTCAAAGTGCAGGGGCTATCATCAGTAAACA
>Ga0214219_1000445_pt1 | contig 17406 bp, 10 predicted proteins | sample TroBogypolimnion_26_FD_153057 | JGI IMG/M metagenome (GOLD analysis project Ga0214219, IMG submission 153057) | Freshwater microbial communities from Trout Bog Lake, WI - 25JUL2007 hypolimnion | ecosystem: Environmental > Aquatic > Freshwater > Lake > Hypolimnion/Profundal zone | place: Trout... | reverse complement strand
TGCCATTTTGAAAGCGGTTGAGGCCTCTGACATCAAGCCATATGAAGATACCAAAGTATCTACAACCTTGATATCAGGTGAATTGAAAGGATCACCCATTGTCAAGACAACCCAGTTGCCCCAGTTCAAAGCCGTTGAATGGACACTGGCCAATCATGCAAAGGTTATCTATCGTATGGCAGATTACGAAAAGGACAACATCCAGATCAGGGGATTCAGTCCAGGCGGAAGTTCACTGCTGCCTGAAAATGAACTCTCCAATGCCATGATGATGCCTCAGTTTATGGGTTTGTTCGGAGTGGGCGACTTTGATGCTACCACCTTGAAAAAGATGCTGACGGGTAAAAATGCCAGTTTGAATGTGGGACTTTCCGATTTGCGCGAAACGGTAATTGGTTCGGCTGCCCCAAAGGATTTTGAAACCACGATGCAGTTGCTCTATCTTCAGTTTGAGAAACCAAGGTTTGACAAGGAGGCATTCAATACCATGAAAAGCAGGTTTGCAGCCTTTGTGGCAAACATGTCAAACAATCCGCAAAAAGTTATGAGTGATTCCATGCAGTTGATCCTGACCGATCACAACAAACGGACGAAGCTGATTACGCCGGCACTGATTCAGGAACTTTCCGTCGAACAGATGCAGAAAATCTACAAGGAAAGATTCTCCAACGCGGGAGATTTCACCTTCATGATTGTTGGAAATATGGAGGAAGCGGCAGTCAAACCACTCGTGGAAAAATACATTGGATCCTTGTCTGATCACGGACGGAAGGAGAACTGGAAAGACAACAACGTCACTTGTCCAAAGGGCAAGACCGTGCGTGAAATTGCCATCCCCATGCAGATCAACAAGGCGACTGTCTCCGTCAATTTCAACAAGTCGGCTGCCTATGAGCCAAAAACAAATTTAATCATCGACATCCTGAAAGGAGTGCTCAGACTGAGATACACAGAAGAGATCCGTGAAAAGGAGGGCGGCACCTATGGTGTAAATGTGATGTCATCCAATGACCATTATCCAAAGGCAGAAAAGAGCCTTCAAATGCAGTTTGATGCCGAACCTGAAAGGGCTGCACACCTCAAGTCTATCATCTACAGTGAGATTGATAAAATCATTGCCAATGGTCCAACGGCGGAGGACCTTGACAAGGTAGTCAAGAATCTTTTGAAGGATCGCGAACAGAACAAACTGCACAACAACTACTGGATGGGCACGCTTGTTGAGTTTTATCAGAATAAAATCAATCAGGATGCTCCTGAGAATTTTGAGAAAATTTTGGCAAGCATCACAAGGGAAGATGTCAAAAAATTTGCTGCGGAATTCTTTAAGAAGGCAGATGTAGTAGATATGGTCTTTGTCCCTGCAAAGAAGTAGTTCTACCTCAAGACGAATTAAAAAAGCACCTGAGCGATCAGGTGCTTTTTTATTATCCTGGAGCTAAATCTGGAACGGAATTATGTCCAAGTATCAATTCCCGAATTGCCACCTTGAAAGGTGCATTTTCCTGCTTTTTTCTGCTTAGGGGTAAAAAACCCCCTGTAAATGTGGTATTTACGGGGGGTTGCTTTGACTTGCTTCTTGAAAAAGTGGAGCTGAGGGGAGTCGAACCCCTGTCCAAACGAGGAAGCAATACGCTTTCTCCATGCTTAGCCTTGATTTGGTTTTCGAATGACGGCTGGCTCAAGGCCACCGACCGTCATCTTAACTCCTGTTGTTTTACCAGGGAAGCGGAGTAATCCCCTGACTATTCCCGATTTATCTGCACCTCCGGATCGGGCCGCTTCAGGACATGGCACCCGGGAGATGTCTCGCTCCAGTATCTAATACCGGATTAGCAGATCAACCTTGGGTTGATTAAGCGGCAAGAGCGTAGTTATCTGCGCCAACTAATTGTTTGAGCCTTAAGATTTACGGGCCAAAACTCAATGCCCGGCATGCTTACATACCTCTTCTGCCCGCTGTCAAAACCGGTCAGCCCCATGGGGGAGGCAAATGTACAAAAAAACAGTGATGAAGTGAGGGAAAGTTTTAAGTACTTAGAGTACTTGGAGTACTTGGAGTACTTAGAGTTTGAAGCACCTGGAGTTAGGTGCATTTGATGAGCTATAATTTAACTTCAGGTAATCCAGAAAGTTGAATCGAACCATATAAAGAGATGTCATCAGAGTCCAAACACGCCAGGTACTCCAAGTATTTGAAGTATGCTAAGTACTTAATTGACTTACCTCAACAATTTTTCAGTCCTTCGATCGTCGCAGCAGGATCGGAGGCGCTGAATACATAGTTGCCAGCAACCAAAACATCTGCCCCTGTTAAAAAAAGTTGTCTTCCCGTGTCCAGATTAACTCCACCATCAACTTCGATCAGTGTTTCAGGAGAGAGGGTATTTACCATCTGACGCAGGGTCGCCAGCCTCTTGTAACTTCCCTGAATGAATTTTTGTCCGCCAAAGCCCGGATTTACCGTCATCAGTAAAATCAGGTCCAATTGTGGCATCATGTCAATAAGCATCTGTACGGGAGTGTGCGGATTGATGGCCACACCTGCTTTCATCCCGAGTTCGCGAATGGCTCCAATGGTTCTATGGAGATGGGGGCAGGTTTCAAAATGGACCGTCAGAATATCTGCCCCGGCATCTTTAAACCTTTCCAGGTAACGGTCCGGATCTGAAATCATCAGGTGAACATCCAATGGTTTTTCGGCGATCTTTTTAATTTGCTCGATTACAGGTAGTCCAAATGAGATATTTGGGACAAAATGTCCATCCATGATGTCACAGTGAATCCAGTCGGCTGAACTCTGGTTTATCATCTGAATATCATCACCAAGTTTCAGGAAATTGGCAGCCAAAAGTGAGGGTGCAATCAATCTTTTCACAACAGTGCTTGTTTATGGAAGCAAATATAACCTGTTTTGTGCAGATGTCAGCCCAGGAATGGTTTTAAAATAGACAAAAACTGGATGTTCTTTAATTTCTTGATACCATTGTCCTTGATTTGCCTCACGCGCTCCCGCGTCAGCCCAAATCTGCGGCCAATGTCATCCAGCGCCATGGCCTGTTTGCCGTTTAGTCCGTAGAAGGAGGACAGTATGGCGGCTTCCCGTGCATCCAGTTTGCTCAGCAGCCTTTCAATCTCAGTTTTTAGGGAGGATTCCAGCAATTCGTTATCCGGACTGGGTGTTAATTCATTGCAAAAATGATCGTACTGGCTGTTTTCATTCTCTTCGTCATCATACAAAGGGGCATCCAGGGAAATGTTGTATCCTCCGGTTTGCAGGGATTGTTCTACCAACAGGAGATTCATCTGCAAAATATCTGCAATCTCATCGGGGGTTGGATCCCTTTGATATTTCTGTTCCAATTTGGAGAAAGCCCTATTGATCCTGCTGATGTTATCCACTTTGTTTTGTGGTAATTTTACCAATCGTGCCTGTTCTGCCAGGGCCTGCAAGATGGATTGCCTGACCCACCATACAGCATAGGAGATGAACTTGAAACCCCTGGTTACATCAAAACGAGAGGCAGCCTTCATCAAACCCAGATTTCCTTCGTTGATCAGATCGGAAAGAGAAAGCCCCTGATTCTGATACTGTTTTGCGACAGAAATGACGAATCTCAGGTTCGACTTGACGAGTGTGGCCAGGGCAACAGGATTCCCTTCTTTTATTTGCTGAGACAAATAAATCTCCTCTTCACTGTTTAGCAACCGAATCTTGCCTATTTCGAGCAGATACCGGTCCAGGGAGGGAGCCTCCCTGTTTGTAATTTGTTTGATGATCTTGAGTTGTCTCATAAATTTCCTATTTTTTTTTGCGCCGGCAATGAAACAAGAAACCCACTGTTTACAGTCTGAATGTTCGTGAATTTTGAACTGAGACTATAACAATATTACATTAAAAAACGGAGATTCAAAAATAAATAGCCGGTTATTTTCGTCAGTCAATCAGTAATTTAACGACTTTTTTCAAGCTTGCAAGAGATGCTGGGAACCGATAAAAATATTTAGTTAACCATTCGTTTTTGATTGGTCGCAGACACAACCAACAAGTCATTTTATTATGTTTTATATTTATTTTTGAATCTTAAGTTCAGGATGGAATATCGGGAAGAACCTGGACTTAATTTTTTATGGATTTGACCTATTTCAGTAAAGAGGAATCCATTTTCCGGTAATTTCAGGGCGAAAAGAGTTTTATTTTCTCTTTTTAGTAGATAGATTGGGACTGAAAAGCATAAATTTATTTTAGACAATCACTTTTTTTGTGAATTGAAATCAAATAACTACATTTGTGCCGGATTTAGATTGGCGATCTGACACAATATCTACAAATATCCCTGTTATTTCTTCCTAAGTTATTTATATTAGTATTAAAATCTTGAACATTGTGTTGCTCCTTGCAACATCTGTTTTGATCACAAATCAGCAAAAAACATGTACGACATCCTGGAACTGAGCAAGAAACTCTTGCCGGAATTGCGCGAAATTGGTAAAGAATTGAATATCAAGCGCATCGAGTCTTTTAAAAAGCAAGATCTCATTTACATAATCCTTGATACGCAGGCGATCAGAGATTCTGTAATTAAAGCGCCTGAAAAGAAGGCTCCAATAGAAAATAGGCCGACTCCAAAAGTCCCCAAAGAAAAGGTTGAAATCAAGGCGCCAACCGAAAAAAAGATCATCAAAATAGTTAAAAAATCACTGGATACTCAGTCGGCCGAAGTTGTGGCAAATCCTGCAGAGGGAAACGATATTGTCACGCCAATTGTTGATAACGATCTGTTTAGCAGTCAGTCAAATGCAGAGATTGAAGGCCCGGCACCCGTAGAGAAACCGTTGCATCACAAGGGGGATAAAGCCCGCAAGGAGCCTGTCGTTCAGAAGGAACGCAGACCAAGGGTACTTCGTAGTGAATCAGCTATATTATCTGTCAGTTCTGTAAATGTTGCCTCTGAAGAAGGAGAAGAAGCAATTGAAAACGAAGTTGGCAAGCCGGAATCCGAAGTTCTGGAGGCGAGGACTGAGGAGAAAAGAGCTCCTATCATCAAAAATATTCAGAAAAAGGAGTTTTCCACGAATCAGCCAAATATGGCTTATCCTCCTAAAAATGGGAATGGTCAGCCATCCCAGCCAAAGCAACCCGAGGCGAAAGAGGCGGAAAAATCATATGATTTTGAAGGAGTTATCAACCAGACCGGTGTGCTGGAGATCATGCAGGAGGGATATGGATTCCTTCGTTCCTCCGATTACAACTATCTTACTTCTCCCGACGACATCTATGTGTCCCAGTCACAAATCAAGCTTTTTGGTTTAAAAACAGGAGACACGGTGCACGGCATTATCCGTCCACCGAAAGAGGGTGAAAAATATTTCCCATTGGTGAAAGTCGTGGAAATCAACGGCCGGAGTCCCGAATACATTCGCGACAGGGTGCCTTTCGAACACCTTACCCCACTGTTCCCAGACGAAAAATTCAATCTTGCAGGGAAATTCAGCAGCATCTCTTCCAGGGTAGTTGATATGTTTGCCCCTATCGGGAAGGGCCAGCGAGGATTGATTGTAGCGCAGCCAAAGACCGGTAAAACGATGTTGCTGAAAGACATTGCGAATGCCATTGCAGCGAACCATCCGGAGGTTTACATGATCATCCTGTTGATTGATGAACGTCCGGAAGAGGTAACCGATATGGCCAGAAGCGTGAATGCAGAGGTAATCTCCTCTACTTTTGATGAACCTGCAGAGCGCCACGTTCGAATCGCCAACATGGTACTAGAAAAAGCCAAAAGGCTTGTAGAGTGTGGCCACGATGTAGTGATCCTTCTGGACTCCATCACCCGTCTGGCACGTGCCTACAATACAGTTGCACCTGCTTCCGGTAAAGTCCTTTCCGGTGGGGTGGATGCCAATGCCCTTCACAAACCAAAACGCTTCTTCGGTGCCGCACGCAACATTGAAGAAGGTGGATCTCTGACTATCCTGGCAACTGCCCTCACAGATACCGGTTCGAAAATGGATGATGTGATCTTTGAAGAGTTCAAGGGGACCGGTAACATGGAATTGCAACTCGACCGCAAACTGTCGAATCGCCGTGTATTCCCATCTGTGGATATTCTGGCCTCCAGTACCCGCCGGGAAGACTTGCTGCTTGAGAAGGCCATGCTGGATAAGATCTGGGTGCTCCGTAATTTCCTCAATGGCATGAATGCAGTCGAAGCCATGGAGTTTGTTCGTGACCGCCTCTCAAAGACCAATTCCAACGAAGAGTTCATCATCTCGATGAATTCCAATTAGGAAGTGTACTAAATTGACCAAAGTGAGCTAAAGTGCCTAAAGTTGGAGAATCTCCGGACTTTAGGCACTTTTCCCATTCAACAAGAGGGTTGAATGGGAATAATTGTATTTCATTTGATGTGTATCATGATTCAATCTGACATTTCAAATCATTATCAATGTCCAAATACTTTGGTCATTTTAGTTCACTTTAGTCACTTTGGTTCACTGCTATTTTTAAGAAGTATAAATAACACTCATTCCTGAAAATTGTCACATAGAGATTACACTATCTTCTGAATTCTGCTTATTTTTGTTGCCTATTCAATGTAAAGGTGGAATATTTTTTCGAAGCACATAAACTTTTGGTTGGGGCCGGTGATGTAAGAATCATCAGGGAACTTCACCATGAGATAGACTGGAGTGCCAGGGTAATTGGCATCAAAGGGTTTCGCGGAGTCGGGAAAACTACCTTCCTCCTCAACTTCATTCGTGAGAAATTTGGGGATTCGAGGGATTGTCTTTATGTGAATCTCAACGACTTTTACTTTTCCAAACGAAGGATTTTCTCCTTTGCCGACGAGTTTTACAAACGTGGGGGCAAGGTACTGGTGCTTGATCAGATACACAAGTATCCCGATTGGTCGAATGAGTTGCGTCAGTGCTACGATGAACTTCCGGGGCTGCAACTGATCTTTAGCAGTTCACCTGTGCTCCGCATCTTCGAAGGCAACGATGACATGAGGGAGATTGCAAAGATTTATCATCTCGAGGGTCTCTCCTTCAGGGAGTTTCTCAATTACAAAACTGGCAGCAATTTTGGAAAACTGTCGCTGACAGACATCCTTGCAAGTCACAAGGAGATCGTTCCCGACATCATCAGGGATGTTCGTCCACTGGCCTATTTCCCTGAGTACCTGAAAAGCGGCTACTATCCCTATTTCATCAAGAATCCCGAATTCTACGGTGAGAGTCTGCTGAGGCACGTCAACCTTGCCTTGGAAATTGATGTCACCTATCTCAATCAGATTGAATTAAAATACCTGCCGAAGCTGAGGAAATTGTTGCAACTCATCGGAGCCCAGATGCCATTTTCGCCCAACGTAAGTAAAATTAGTGCGGATATTGAGACATCAAGGACAACTGTCCTGAATTACCTGCGTTACCTTAAAAATGCGAAGCTGATTAATCTTCTCTTCGAAAATGGAAACAACGGTCAACTTCAGAAACCGGAGGTGGTTTACCTTCAGAATACCAATTTGCTCCACATCATCGCACCAGATAACATCAACAACAAAAACCTGCGAACTACCTTCTTTTACAACCAGGTTGGTTACCAGCACAGTGTCAAATCTGCCAAGGGATCCGATTTTCGGGTCAACAACCAATATGAATTTGTGGTGGGAGGGAAATATACGCAGGCAGAGGGTGAAAATATTTTTGCCGCTGCCGACATGATTGAAATGGGAGAGGGCAACGTGATCCCGCTCTGGTTGTTCGGATTTCTGTATTAGCAAGGGGAATAGCGCTTGGGGTAAAGGATAATTAAAATGAAGAAGTAAGATATTGAAGGTGGCTCAGGAACTTTAGTCAATTTAGATCACTTTAGTTCAATTTAGTCATTTGATTGATAAGATTTAAAATATAGATAAAAGACAATTAATTTATTAATGCAAACAAAATGACAAAAGAGAAGAAGTTTATCACCTGTGATGGTAATTATGCGGCCTCTTACATCAGCTACATGTTTAGCGAAGTAGCCTGTATTTATCCGATCACGCCATCTTCCACCATGGCCGAGGTGGTCGACGAATGGGCAGCCAATGGTCGCAAGAACATTTTTGGACAAAAGATGCGCATCACGGAGATGCAGAGTGAAGGTGGCGCGGCCGGTGCCGTTCACGGATCCCTGCAGTCGGGTGCCCTCACCACAACTTACACGGCTTCACAGGGTCTGTTGCTGATGATCCCCAATATGTACAAGATTGCAGGTGAATTGTTGCCTACAGTTTTCCACGTAAGTGCACGCGCACTTGCCGGACATGCCCTCTCTATCTTTGGTGACCACAGTGACGTGTATGCCTGTCGCCAGACAGGATTTGCCATGCTGGCATCCGGATCTGTTCAGGAAACCATGGATCTCAGTGGTGTATCCCATCTGGCCACGCTGAAGACCCGCGTTCCATTCCTGAACTTCTTTGATGGTTTCCGTACCTCCCACGAAATTCAGAAAATTGAAGCGATGGATCAGGACAAGATCGCAGCACTCATCGATCAGGATGCGTTGGCCGAATTCCGCAACCGTGCCTTGAATCCCGAGCATCCTGTCACCCGCGGAACAGCGCAGAACCCCGACATCTTCTTCCAGGCCAAAGAGGCCAGCAATCCTTTCTACGATGCTGTTCCGGATCTAGTAGAAGCTTATATGCAGGAGGTTACCAAGATTACGGGAAGAGAATATCACCCGTTTACCTATTATGGAGCGAAAGATGCGGAGAATGTGATCGTGGCCATGGGTTCAGTTACGGAAACCATCCGCGAGGTCATAGATTACCTGAATGCGCAGGGTCACAAATATGGTCTTGTAAGCGTTCATCTTTATCGGCCGTTTGCTGCCAAATATTTCTTCAACGTGATGCCTTCCACTGTGAAGAAAATCTCGGTGCTTGACCGCACCAAGGAACCTGGAGCCAATGGAGAGCCCCTCTACCTGGACATTCGTGATGCCTTCTACGGCAAGGAAAATTGCCCCGTGATCGTTGGTGGCCGCTATGGTCTTGGTTCAAAAGATGTGACCCCATCACAGATCATCGCCGTATACAAAAACATGGAGATGAAGGAGCCGAAAGGCAAATTCACCATCGGTATCGTCGACGACGTGACCTTTACCTCACTGCCGCTGCTTCCTGAAATCAAAGTTTCGGCAGACGATATCTACGAAGCCAAGTTTTATGGATTGGGATCGGACGGAACCGTTGGCGCCAATAAAAATTCCATCAAAATCATCGGTTCTGCAACCGACAAATATTGCCAGGCCTATTTCGCCTATGATTCCAAGAAATCAGGAGGCTTCACGGCTTCTCACCTGCGTTTCGGCGACAGTCCGATTCGTTCGACCTATTTGATTACCACTCCCGACTTCGTGGCATGCCACGTGCAGGCCTACATCCATCTTTACGATGTGTTGAAAGGTCTGAAAAAAGGAGGTTCTTTCCTGCTGAATACCATCTGGGAAGAGGAAGAAGTGAAGAGACGTCTGCCAAACTCCATGAAGAAATTCCTGGCGGAGAATGAAATCAAATTTTACACCATCAACGGAACAAAACTCGCCGTCGACCTTGGTCTGGGCAACCGCACCAACACCATCATGCAGGCTGCCTTCTTCAAAATTACCAACGTCATTCCATTCGAAATGGCCGTCGACCAGATGAAAAAGGCCATCGTGAAATCTTATGGAATGAAAGGCGAGCGAATCGTCAACATGAACTTCTCGGCAGTCGATGCAGGGGGAAACAACGTGGTTAAAATCGAAGTTCCAAAGGAATGGGCGTCACTCACTGCTGAAGTCGAAGTGGAGGATACCGATCGTCCGGATTTCATCCGCAGGGCGGTGGATGTGATCAATGCCCAGAAGGGTGACGATCTTCCAGTTTCTATTTTCAAGGGAATCGAAGACGGAACTTTCCCTGCCGGAACGACTGCTTTCGAAAAACGCGGCATCGCCGTGGATGTTCCGGAATGGGTGGAGGACAATTGTATCCAATGCAACCAGTGTTCCTATGTATGCCCCCACGCTGCGATCCGTCCTTTCCTGATCAGCGAGGAAGAAATGGCCAAATTGCCTGAAGGAACTACAGGTGTGAAAGCCAATGGCAAACAATATGCCGGACTTCAATTCCGTATCCAGGTCTCTCCATACGACTGTACCGGTTGCGGAAACTGTGCCGATGTCTGTCCTTCCAAGGAGAAAGCATTGATCATGAAACCACTCGAATCCCAGATTGGACAGGTCCCACGTTGGAATGCCATCGACAAACATGTCACTTACAAGGACAAGCTGGCCGACAAGGACAAGAATATCAAGAATTCCCAGTTTGCACAGCCCCTCTTCGAATTCTCAGGTGCCTGCGCAGGTTGCGGGGAAACACCTTACATCAAGCTGATTACCCAGCTTTTTGGAGAGCGGATGATGGTGGCCAATGCTACAGGTTGCTCCTCTATCTATGGTGGTTCAGCTCCGGCAACCTCCTATACCAGCAACAAGGAGAGCGGACACGGACCAGCATGGGCCAACTCCCTCTTCGAAGACAATGCCGAGTATGGTTTTGGTATGGCGGAAGGTGTTGCCTTCAGTCGTGACCGCATTGCAGACATCATGAAATCTGCCATAGAAGCAGGTGTAAGTGCCGCTGAAACGGAAGCCTTCAACGAATGGCTTGAAAACAGGGAAGATGCAGCTGGTTCTGAGGCCGCTACCGTGAAGGTGCTGGCTGCATTGACAGGCAAAAACGAGAAATATGCCATGGAGCTGGTTTCCCTGAAACAATACATGATCAAGAAATCTGTCTGGATCTTTGGTGGCGACGGTTGGGCCTATGACATCGGTTATGGTGGTCTGGACCACGTTTTGGCTGCAGGGGAGAATGTAAATATCCTGGTATTGGATACGGAAGTTTATTCCAACACCGGCGGACAGGCCTCCAAATCCACTCCGATCGGAGCCGTGGCTAAATTTGCAGCTGCAGGAAAGCGCATTCGCAAGAAAGACCTTGGTGTGATCGCCATGAGCTATGGTTATGTATACGTGGCACAAGTAGCCATGGGCGCCAATCAGGCCCAGTATCTGAAAACCATTCGCGAGGCGGAAGCCTATCCGGGACCATCCCTGATCATCGCCTACTCACCTTGTATTGCACACGGGTTGCGTTCCATGGGTCGCACCCAGGAAGAGGAAAAACTGGCGGTCGAATGCGGCTACTGGCACCTCTACAGATACAATCCACAGATGGAAGACGAAGGCAAGAACCCTTTCCAGCTCGACTCCAAAGAGCCCGACTGGAGCAAGTTCCAGGATTATCTGAATGGAGAGGTTCGATATACAGCCCTGAAGAAATCCTTCCCCAAAGAGGCCGACGAACTGTTCAAGGCCGCTCAGGACAATGCACAATGGCGGTACCGTTCTTACCAAAGGATGAACCGTTCTGATTGGAATGTAGTTGCTGAGTAGTAGCAGAACTACATTCTAGGGAAAGGCACTGAGAAATCGGTGCCTTTTTTTGTGGACTGGGAAGACCAGGTGGACTGTGAAGACTGGAAGGACCGGTAGGACTAGGTTGTTTGCAAAGATAAAGAGACCGGTCCCTGAGCAATGCCGAGGGGGGAAGACGTACAGGAGGCTAAATGGTCCAATTTCCTGGAGATTGTATCAATGTAAAAATCTGTGCCTGAAGAATATTGTATTTTTCGTCCAAATTAAGTTGGGTAGCTTCATCCAAATAACCAAATGAATTGGCAAAGGTTAGCCAAACCTGCTAAATTGCATCTGAGGAATCAACTACCTTGAATGTAGCGATTTTTAACTATAATTCCAAATGCCTCCCCCTTCTTCCTCCTCTTCCACGTCTTTCAAGTCCTCCAAGTCCAGCCAGTCTTCCTGATAAAATTGCTATCTTTGCAAAAAAGCAGGCCGTTCTGTCGCCCCGTGAAAGCGGGGAGGAAAGTCCGGGCAACATAGGGCACCATGTTTCCTAACGGGAAGGCGGGCGAAAGTCTGCAGTCGTGTAACAGAGAATGACCGTCCCGGTTTCGGCCGGAACAAGGGTGAAAAGGTGGGGTAAGAGCCTACCGGTGGCTGTGGCAACACAGCCAGCCGTACATCTCATGGGTTGTAAGGCCAAATATACTGCAAGTCCGAAAGGAAGGGGGCTGCCCGCTCCCGAAAGGTTCTTCGGAACCATCCTTGCAGGGGGTAGGCTGCATGAGGCGGTTGGTGACATCCGTCCCAGATCAATGACAGAATGCAAAACAGAACCCGGCTTACAGGCCTGCGTTTTTTTTTACTTTTTCTCTGATTTTGCGTAGGTAAAGATATGATAATGAAGTTTAACCTATGCCTTGTTTTTTTGATGGCCCTCTCTTCCGGACTTATGGCCCAGGAGGAGCGTGGAGTCTTGGCGGTCAATACCTCTTTGGCCTCTTACACTTCCTCCGGGAAGGATCTCCCTTTTTGGCTAAAGTCCAATCAGGATGGTGTCTTTTCTTCCGCATACAACCTCACCCAGCTTCTGAGAACAGGCTTCAGCCGTTCCTTCGGCAATTCAGTCAAGGGCCTGGATTATACTTTTGGTGCCGAAGTTGTGGCTGGTTATGGAGATAAACTATATTACCAACCGAATCAATACTGGATTGGTGTAAAATATGACTGGGTCACGCTGAAATTCGGCGCAGAGGCGGATCCTGTTCGATTCGGCGGCCTCTCCTCGACCAACGGCAACATGGATGCTTCGAACAATGCCCGCCCGCTCCCGAGGATCTCCCTGGCCACCAACGATTATGTCTCTTTCCCTTTCAACAGGGGGTTCTTTAGCTGGAAGGCCCTCTATTCAGAAGGTATGATATTGGACAACAGCTACATTCAAAATGCTCACCTGCACCATAAATCCTTTTCAGGGAAAGTTGAACTACCCTGGAAATTGGATATCTCCTTCGGACTTGACCACTATGTCTTTTGGGGCGGAACTTCCCCTTCCGGGGGCCGGTTGCCAGGATGGAAGGACTATTTCCGTTACATCTTGTCCCTAAGGGCGGGCAGCGATTTCCCGCCGGGTGATCAAAGCAATGCTGCAGGCAGCCAGTTGTTTTTGTATAACCTGGAAGTGCACAAAGTTTTCAACGAAAAGCAGGTTACCTTCTACTGGAATCATCCGTTTCAGAACCGGTCAGGAATGAAGTTGGCCAACATTGCCGATGGCTTGTGGGGCATTCACTTTTCGATGGGAAATGATCCTCGCATGGTGAGTGAATTCGTTTACGAATGGATGAATACGCTCAGTCAAGAGAACATCGCAACATCCGGCCAGATTTACAGCGGTGAAAGTTATTTCAACAATTCGGTGTACCAGTCCGGGTTTACCCATTTCGCTCAAATGATGGGATCTCCGATTTTTGTTCCAACCCTCAATGATTCAGGTGCGTCTGTTGGATTTGAGGATACCAGGATGTGGATGCACCATCTTGGCGCAAAAGGCTTTCTGGGTAAAAGTCTCCGGTGGAAGGTGCTGCTGACCTATTCCGGTAATTTTGGGACCGGCGGTTATTCATTGTCGACTCCTGTCAAAGAATTCTCTTCCCTGGAAGAGTTGATTTATGTGCCAAAGAACTCTCCGCTCGAATTCAATCTTGCAGTGGCCAACGATCTGGGCCAACGGTTTGAAAACAGGACAGGCTTCACCGTGGGATTAAACTGGAGACCCTCCGAAGAAACCAGGAAACGCGGAGAGTGGGTAATCAGAAAAAGGCGCTATTTTTGACATTCTTTGAAACAGCTGCATCTCCAATTTTCAATTTCATCGCATAAAATTAGCATGGCATCCGAAAAATATAGATCTTACCGCATAACCGACTTCAATTATGAACTGCCTGATTCGGCGGTAGCCAAATATCCATTGCCGCAGCGCGACCAGTCAAAGTTGTTGTTGTGGAAGCAGGGAGAGATAAAGGATTGCCATTTTTCCGATCTGCCCGGATTGCTGCCGGAGCAGTCCATGCTGGTTTTCAACAATACCAGGGTCATCAGGGCGCGTCTCCATTTTTTGAAACCAACGGGTGCATCCATCGAGGTATTCTGTCTGGAGCCAACCAAGCCCCATGATTATGTCCATTCCTTTGCCCAGACTACCTCCTGCAGGTGGAAATGCATAGTAGGCAATAAAAAAAGGTGGAAAGGGGAGACATTGACCCTCTCCGTCGGCCTAGCAGGAGAGATAGTTTTCTTGTCGGCACTCCTGTTGGGGGAACTGGAAGGTGGGTATGAAATAGAATTTTCCTGGGACCAGGCCAAATTTAACTTTGCCGAGATACTGGAGGCAGCAGGGAGCATTCCGATTCCGCCCTACCTGCATCGATCTTCCGAGGAGATTGACCTGACGGTCTACCAGACGGTTTATGCCCGGATCAAAGGTTCCGTTGCAGCCCCAACGGCCGGATTGCATTTTACGGATCGGGTTTTCAGGGACCTTGGCGATCGGCACGTTACCTGCGAAGAGTTGACCCTGCACGTTGGTGCTGGAACATTTCAGCCAGTCAAGAGCGAAACCATCGGGGAGCACCTGATGCATACCGAATACTTCTCCGTGAATCTGGATTTGTTAAACAAGCTGATTGATCATCCAAAGGAGGTGCTGGCAGTTGGAACAACCTCCGTCAGGACCCTGGAGAGCCTCTACTGGATTGGTTGCAAAATCCTTGGAAACCCCCAAATTGAGGTCGAAAGACTCGGCGTGACACAATGGGAGCCTTATGAGGTAAATGTGGCTGAAATCGACGCAGGAAAGGCACTGAAAGCCATATTGAACTGGTTGGAGGTCAGGAAGAGGTCAAATTTGGAAACTACCACGCAGATCATGATCATTCCAGGCTATCGTTTCCGGATCATCGATGGTTTGGTTACCAACTTTCATCAGCCGCAGAGCACGCTGTTGCTCCTCATTTCTGCCATCCTCGGAGAGGACTGGAAACGGGTCTATGCCCACGCGCTGGAAAATAACTACCGGTTTTTGAGCTATGGAGATGCAAATCTTTATTGGATCCGAAAAAGTGAAAAATGAAAAATGAAAAGTGAAGAACTGAAAGTTGAGAGTGGCACCGGTAGAGGCGTTGCATGCAACGTCTGATGTGATTTTTTTGACCACAATGTTATAGATTGCAGAAATGTGGGCCGCGCAGAGGTAACAGAACGGTAGCGGATGAATGATTCAAGGCGTACCAAAAGCGAACAAATACTTAAAAAAATAATTGGTTGGGATCTGAACCAAGGAAAACGAAAGTGATAAATTGAGAACTCTCAACGCTCAGTTCTCAACTCTTCACTTTCTTAAAACCGCCATCGTTGCCCCAAAACCATACTCCCTGAAAGAGGCATCCTGAAATGGATAGCGGGCATACCTGCGTTGCAGTTCCCGGCGGAGTTCGTTTTTCAGCACACCATCACCCACCCCGTGGATAAAGACAATTTTCTTCACGCCCGTGGCGATGGCTTTCTCCATCTCCTTGCGGAACGTATCGAGCTGCAGTTTAAGCATTTCAGTATTGGAGAGACCACTTGTATCATCGATGAGCTGGTGAATGTGCAGGTCTATCTCAACCAGGTCCGATTTTGGCATCACGGCCTGGACAGCTTTTCTGGTCTCTTTGGTGAGTGTTACCTGTTGAAATTCCTTTTCTGTCAGCTTATCCAGCTCCGCCTTCAGCGGGTGATCTGCCAGTTTGATCAGCAAGGCTGGTGTGTTGAAATAGCTGTTCTTTACGAAGGAAGAGGCTTTGAAGAACTTGACAGGCGAAATCCGAATCTCCTTTTGAACCGGTTCGTCCAGTTGTTGTGCGCTTTTGCGGAAGAAGAGAAGCTGAAAACAGTATTCCGGTAATTCACCCATTGCCTTGGGTTGAATGCTTTCCAGTTCCACCTTTGTATTCGGCTCCAGCATACCGGCATCCACAGTGGTATATTCGCTTGTCATCTTGGTCGCAAAATGGTAGATCAGCGTGTAGTTGCAATCGTTCACCAGGTAAAGACTGATTTTGCCTTCCGGCGGATTGCCCGGATTCTCGGGAAGTGCAGCAAAGATGAATTCCGGAAAGTCGTTTCCCTTGAACTGGTTGATCTCCTTGAATCCGCTACTTTTAACTTCCGGATATCGGTCAGATGTCTGAGATGGGGCTGAAGCGTCATTGGCAGAGGCAGACCGGTTCCCCTGAGAGGAGCTCCCGGAACTCTGCCGGTGGGAGGAAGAGGGTGAATCAGGTTCAATGACCACCAGATTTTTGATGTAGGTTGGAATTTCGAATCCGTCTTTGGTCTCAACACTCACCATCTCCTTGGAAAGCAGCGCCGTGACCCTGCCACCACCAACTTCATTCATGAAGCGAACCCGATCGCCCACTTTAATATGCTGATTTGCCATAAATGCGAATTTTGATTTGGTTAATGATTCTTTGCCTTTTTTCCGGTTTAATTTCCCAGTCTTCCCCTGCCCGAATCGTCTCCCCGGCCACGAGTTCTGGAAGCCAGCTCCTTTCTTCTGTGTCTGCCGGCAACAAATAGATAAACAGATGCCCCGATCAGGGTACCCACTGTATTGGCCAGTTCATCCGACCATTCAAAGGCTCTTCCCATCTTCATCTCAAGTTGGGAGATCTCCATCAGCAGTCCCCAGAGAATGGCAAAAATGACAATAAACAGAACCCAGTTTCTTTTTACCTCTGCCTGAAATGTCCAGCAGGCCAGAACGGTCAGGCCAAAGTACATGGCTCCGTGTACCAATTTGTCAAATCCATCGAATAAATTCAAGTCGGGAAGTTGATTGGAGGGCATCAGTGAGAGCCTTGCCACAAGCAAGAGATAGAGAAAACTGACTACCACACGCAACCATTGGGGTATGGAGAAAAGATATTTGATCATGGAGCAAAAGTAAGAGAAAAAGTCGAGAGTTGAGAGTGAAGAACTAAGAGTGAAGAGTTGAGAGTTGCATCGGTGGAGACGTTGCATGCAACGTCATGAAACCAATTTCAACGTTGGATGGACGGTAGACTGGGATGTCCGGGTAGAATAGGTGGAATAGGAAGACCAGGTAGACTGGGAAGCGAAATTCACCAGAAACTGATCCGACGCAGTTGTTCCTTGAAACGAGTAATCGGAATGGTGTGGTTGAGCTCCTCTGAAGCGCGCTTGTTCTTGAATTCTGTGAAATAGTTATTGCCAAAGAAAATGACTTTCTGGTAGGGATCATCCTTGGAGATCAATTTGTTCACACTAACCAGATACGAGGGTAACAGCATCAGTGCCCCCCCGATGACAAAGTTGAAAACCATCAGCCCCATAATACCCAATCCCTGGAAATAGAGCACCGCGTGGGTGAAGAG
>Ga0214219_1000441_pt1 | contig 17499 bp, 13 predicted proteins | sample TroBogypolimnion_26_FD_153057 | JGI IMG/M metagenome (GOLD analysis project Ga0214219, IMG submission 153057) | Freshwater microbial communities from Trout Bog Lake, WI - 25JUL2007 hypolimnion | ecosystem: Environmental > Aquatic > Freshwater > Lake > Hypolimnion/Profundal zone | place: Trout... | reverse complement strand
TGGATTGCTGGTGCCATCAAAAAGCCAGGAGCATTGAAGAAAGAATTAGGCGTCAAGAAGGGTGAAAAGATTCCTGCCAAGAAGTTGGCTGCCGCTGCCCGAAAACCCGGTAAAGAAGGCCAGCGTGCTAGATTGGCCGAAACCCTAAAAGGATTTAAGAAATGAAAGAACGCACATTAAAACGAACATCAGCCGATAAAGATCAGAGCCAGGAACATTACCTGGGACGCTTTGCTGGTAATCCACATTCAGCCGCCAATGTCAATGCACCACAAGGACCGCGTCGTGGTAATGAAGGTGCCCATCCGGCCAAGCGTGGCAACTTCCTGGATGCCAAAGAGGAGCGTGCTCCACTTGCTGATTCGGTTATGGCAGCATTCAGTAGCCGTGCAGCGGAATTGGAAGCCAATCCTGGCGAACACGAAGTCGCCGGAAGCGGTGGCATTGACTCGAATAGCCAAGTCAAGAGATTTGCTGCTCGCAAGAACAGATACAAAGATTAAATTATTCTGATCGGGTCGCCAGGATCTGAGTCGGGGTCGTCATAAACCTCGTTATACCTTAATATATACTGGCGACATATTATAAGGAAATGAAATGAACCCAACGGTTAAAGAACTAATATTTGGTATAGTATCTTGGCTAACACCAAATCCCATCAAACGCTGGCAAATACGCCCAGCATTACGAGAATTAAATCAACTAATCGAATTACGCAACCGGGCTGTGAGTCCCAGCATTGATTCGATTCGTGATGAACTGATTTTGCAAAATGGTCCCAGTTTGGATCGAACACGAATAGCCATTACCGCAATGCTTGAACAATATCGTCGTGAAGTCACACACTGGCGTAGGCTAATAGCCGAAAAAGAACTGGCTGCCGAAAGACGCAAAATAATTGATCAACTCATCGATCAACAAGAGCGTAATTTTTTAATTACAGAAGATTTAACAAAGGAAATGAAATGAAAAAACTCACCCCACAAACCGCCGCAAATCCTTGGGATAACACCGGCCCTGCTACCCAACATACTGACGCTGAAAAAGCACCACCACAAGGTGCCATATCACCCCCAAAACAGAACCAGAAAGAGTCAAAAACCGACACTTCTGAACCCTTGTATGACCTGGAAGGCCTAATGACGGACTTCCCAACTGCAAAGGATTTGGAGAAGTTTGTATTCGATCAAACTGGCTTGGTATTAAACCTAAAAGGTCGTAGCAACAAGTTCAAGTATCAAACTGCAATGGATGTGTTAAACGGTGCCAAACCTGAAAACTACCTGTTGGGATCCGAAAACCCATACTTGGACAAAAACGATATTGTTCCGGTTGATGAACTAAAGAGTCTGCCCCCAAGGCCCCCAGAAGTTGTCGGAGTACCGCACGTGGCATCGTTTATCAGCAAACAGTTTCCACATCCAGATCCCGACTTCAAGAGTCAAGGACAAATGTGTGAAGTTGTGTTTCGCAAGTATATGAACAATGCCATCACTTACGAAATCATTGGACCCTTGGCACCGCGTGCCGTAGGTGTGCGTGTGAATAAGTTCGGCAAAGAAGTTCCAGAAAAATACACTTGGGTTGATCCCCGAACAGGCGAACAATTGATTCGCGACAGTGCAGGTCGCTACACTCCAATCGGTACTAGACTGCGTGCCTCTATGCAAAAGCGTAAGATCAACAAGAGTGATTATTGGACAATGTGGATTGACCGTGACTTTGTTATGACCAGCGATATGGTCAATTCAGATGATCCTTGGTTGTCGTAATGGATCCAGTAGAGCGACAAACACTCAGTATCAAACAAACGCAGGACATAAAAATCCTGCAGAAAGTCAATGCGGCCCATAGGGAACAATTCCCAGAGAAGTTCCCTCGCCAGACTGAACATTGTTTAAGACTCACTATGGAACGCCTACAGTGGGGCCTGGAAAAACGCGAAGGCGTCAATATAGCCAATCCTGACACTTGGCTTATGAGCACAGCCGAACTGCGTGATTTGGCCGAAACTGCAAGGCACCTACACGAAATCCGAAAGGCTCTTTAATGTTAGATCCAGCCTTGCTTATGCGTCGTGCAATTCGACAGGTATGTGATGAACAAGGTTTAGATCCCGAGAACCTACGAGCATTGCCTTACGAACTGCACAACCAATTCGAACAGTTGGTGGTATCGGTTGCTGAAGATATGCGGTATAATCAACTACGATACTTTAGACCGTTTGCTCACCAAACTAAATTCTTCAGCACCGGTTCCAGTCTGCGTAGAGGTATCCTGGCTGCCAACAGGATTGGTAAGACCGTATCAACCTGTTTCGAAACTGCTTACCACCTAACTGGATTATATCCCTCGTGGTGGCCTGAGGATGCCAAACGCTTTGCTAAACCAGTGACCGCTATGGTAGCCGGTGAGGGTTGGAGCCAAGTTGCCCTGGTATTACAAAATGAATTGTTGGGCACCAATGATGTCAAGATCAAAGAAAATATCGGCACCGGTGCCATTCCGCGTGATCGCATAGTGTTCGAAACAATGCGGTCAGATGGTGCCAACTGTATTGGTGTTGAGATTCGACACACTTCTGGTTCCAATAGTTATTTGTTGTTTGCCAACTACACACAAGAGGTTAGACAAATGCAAGGTTTTAAACTGAATCTTGCCATATTCGATGAACAACCGCCCGATGACTTTTTTAGTGAGATTGTGACGCGAACTGCAACCACACAAGGACAAGTGCTTTGCTCCTTTACTCCACTCAAAGGCCTAAATGGCCTGGTAAGTAAGTTTTGGCATCAAGAAGAAGGTTATGAACATATTCGTGTCAGTTGGGACGATGTACCCGAATACGATCCTTGGAAAGAACCTTTCCTACTTAAAGAAACGAGACTACAACTTGAACGCGATTATCTTCCACACGAGCGTGATGCTCGTCGCAACGGTGTCCCTGTTATGGGCAAAGGTGCTGTGTTCCAAATACGGAGTTGGCCTACCTACCGAACTGGTGATTACGATTTCCGTAATACTCACGGCCTACATAGGGTTATCGCTTTGGATCTTGGATTGGTCAATGATAAGACCGTAGTAAGTCTTATGTATTGGCATCCCGAAGATCAAGAAGCCTGGTTGCACACACAGATAGTTGTAAAGGGCACAGAAGAAGCCAATCCTATGAACTACATCAATCATCTCATGCGTCCCGAAGTATTTGGCACGCCCATAGTCCTGCCCGCGGATGCCAATACTCAAGGACGCTATACAATGAACAGTCAAAGCATACGCCAACTGTTCGAAAGTTATGAACTCAATGTGCATCCAGAAGCCATTATGAACCCACCTGATGACGTAGGCCGGCGTACAAATCACAAGAGTTTTGGTATCAATGTAATGCGTCAGATGCTGGAGTTGGGAACCTTGCACGTAAATGAGAACTGCGTGGAATTCCTGCGTGAAGCACAAAATTACTATGTAGATGACAAGGGTCGCTTTAGTGACCCCGATGACTGCATAGATTCAGCACGCTATGCACTTGTTGCTTGCCTGCAAGGCATAGCAGAACCCTACGATGATCGCTCACCCCGAGCCCGATTCGAAACAGCCAAACACAATATGCGTGTATGGCAAGCACAGAAAAATAGTCGATCAGATCTCCCAGTTTGGAAGCGTGTTTGGAGCCCAGATGGTGGAGTTATGTAATGGCTAAATAACTGTATGACTACGGAAACCCAAAAATGCTCGATTTACGCAACGTTGTAATATCTAATCTAAATGGGCACTCTGGCATTATGGCAAGATTTGTCAAAATGAAGAGTTTGCTTGATCAAAAATGTGCGGCCAATTTAAGATTGTTGGCAACCAAGAACAACATCAACAGAATTAGTGACTACCACTATCTTAACCTCGCTGTCACCAATTCAACAGATCCTGTAAATGGAATCGATTACATCCACCCTGTAGTCAAGCCCGTGGTGGATTATGCAACCAGCGTAATTGTCAAAGGTATTGCACAAAATGGCGAAATCAATTTCGAGTTCGTTGCCGATAATGAAGCCGACGAACCTGCCGCACGCCAAGCCACCGAAATGGTGCATAAACTGATCAATCAAAACAATGATCCACATTTTATCCTACAACACTGGGTAATGGATGCTTGCTTGCACAAAAACGGTGAGATGTTGGTTGCTCCTATGCGTGAGCAAATCGTTCGCTATATCACAACACACGGCACTAACGATCAATTGACTGCGTTCGAACAACAAGCCTCAGATGCTGGACTCAAAGCCCTACGCACCAGCCGACGCAAGCACCACGTGGATATGAAGAATGTCTTGGCTGAACTACAACAGATCAATCAAATATTGCCAAGCCAACAACACCAAGACGAAATACAAGCGGCTATTGATCGTTTATCGGCCCTGCAAAACGGTGACGAAGAAGCAGGTGACACGACCGACGCCGCAGATCCCGTAGCCACACAAAATGAACACATCACGGATGCGGTCAATCGTAATACCATCTATGAAGCCCGGTATAAACTAACTGGCTACAACTTAAACATCAAATTTAGACCCATTGCACAACACTACTGGATGTGTGATCCAACTGTGATATCAATCGAAGAGCAGCCTTTCTGCGGATTTTACAAGCCTATGAGTATCCAGGAGGCCTATGAACTATATCCCGATATCGACTTGGAACAATTTAAGGTCTATGCTGAATACTCTAACGTGGGAAGTTATCAGGCCGGGTCTTTACTCAATAATCTTGCCTTGCACGCTCGCGATTCTGTACCTATCAATGGCTTACCTGCTCAAGGGTATTCGGCCCAAGAGCCAGAAGCCCGACAAGTCACAGTTCTTACTGTATGGAATCGATACGACATCGATAACGACGGCGAACTCGAAAATATCGAAATTATCTACAGTGGTCAGTACGTTATATCCGCCCGAGAAGTAGAGTTTATTCCTGTGGCCAATATGGTTCCCAAGCCCTTGTCACAGAACTTCTATGGTATGGCCATTGCTGAATCTGTTGTTCCTATGCAAGAGTATATGACATCAGGTTATCGTGCTGAATTATTAACCGGCTTGCTACAATCAACACCACGCTTGGGCGTCAAGCCCGATCGTGTGGATTTCGAACAAATACAAGATGGCGAAGCCGCTATCTTTATTCTGGACAGCAAGTTCAATCCTGCCACGGATGTATTTGCAATGCCAATACCCCAAGGCAATCCCACATTCCTTGACAACACAATGGCACGTATGCAACAAGACTCAATGGCTATGGTTGGTATGACTTCGCCACAGGATGTGTTCAATCCCGAAGTTATGGATCCGGGCAATAGCGGTGCCAAATTAAATTTGGCTCTATCACCAAATCAAGTTATTCAAGACAACACAGTGAAGAACTGTGCCGAAGGACTCAAAGATGCTATTTGGTTGATTTGGCGTACCTTGGTTGCTTATGGTGATGACTATGGAGTCAAGAAATTGGCACAAGAGTTCCATCCAGAAAAGAAACCCATCTTTATAGATTATGAATCGTTCGATGATATGAACTTCAACGAACGCAAGACAATACATATTGATCTTGCGTTGGGTATGAAGTCAGAAGAAAATAGTTTGCAACGTATGCAAATTATCAAGCAAGCACAAACTGGTATGGCACAAGAGATTGCCGCTGCCGCTACAACTGGAGCACTTACGCCCAACCTGTTAAAGAAACTCAAAAAGCCCTACGCTGATACCCTATACATATTAGGTATTAAAGATTGCGACACATATTTGCCCACTGATGAGGAAGTTATGGAGATGGTTCAGCAAGCACAAAAAGCTGCCGCATCAAAACAACCTTCAGCAGAAGACCAACAGAAAATGGCAAGTGCTCAATTGGATCAAGTTCGTGCTCAACAAATCAATGCCGAGATTGCAGGTAATACCGCAAGTCAGCAATTGGATGCCTATAGTCTTATAAAGGAACACAAGGCTCAACATTACGGACAATAAATAAATTAAATTGGAAATGAAATGATTGATCAGGATATTGTAGATGCGTTTAACAACAAACTGGCTGCCAATGTAAATGATATCAAACGTATGAGTCCAGCACAACTGGATCGCGTTAAACAGTTAGGTAGCCAAGCAGAGAATTTGTTAAAGAATAGAGAATTTGTTTTATTTGTAAGACAGTTCCAGTTGGAAACAATGGATATGATGACCGATATACGGACACATACCGAACAAGATAATTATACACGAATTGCGTTGGCTAACCAACTTTCGGGTATAGACAATTTTATTGCCGTGCTTAAACGAGCAAGGCAATTAAAAGACCGCGTGGTAATTGAGCAAACTCGACAACAAGAGTCCATACAACCCGACGCATAACATAAGGAGTATCAATGGATACAGTAGTAGCAGACCGCCCTAATCTCACACCAGAGACGGTACCGGTCCAAAAAGTCGATAGTGGCTTGGAGGCAATAGCCCAAAAAATGACCGCGATGAAGGAATCGACATTGCGTAATCAAATGAAGGCTACCGAGGCTGTCGAAGCAGGGTCAAAATCACCGGCAGGTGACAATGCTCCTGTGGCACCAGAAGGAGTCAAGGTTGGCGATAATGATGTTGCTGACAATGATACCGATTTAGTAGAGCCAAAAATTGCCGATCCCGAAGCAGAATATAGCCAAAGCAACGATGAAGCCGATGCCCCCAATGAGGTAAGCCAAGCAGATTCGACTCCCAGCGATATTATTGATTTTTTAGAGTTTGCTGAAGAGAATCCCAACGCCAAGTTTAGATTCAAACGCAACGGACAAGAAATCGAAATAGATGCAAAGAAAGCCGCCGCCATATTAGGTCAAGGTGCCGCAATCAGTGAAGATGCACGACAATTAAAGATTGAGAAAGCCGAGTTCGACGATTACATCAAGAACAAAAGAGCGGAAACCGAAGGTCTTTTATTGGCAATGGAATTTACTGTAAGACCCCAATTACAGAAAGCCTATGATGAGATTGTAAAGACGCAGGAATACCAAACCGTATTCCAACAACAGTTGGCACAAACTTCAGATCCTGTTGCAAGGACACGCATACAAGCAAATATGCAACAGAACGAGCGATACATAGCCCAACAAGGGCAATTGATCAATCAACTGAAGCCTAATATAGATCAATTCTATAATATGCGTAGCCAACAAGTTAAAGAAGTTATCGAAGCCAGCAGAAATGCTTTCAAAGATAAAGACTTGCGTAATGATTACATATACAACGAAATCAGGGAAAAAGTAAGTAAAGGTTGGACAGCCGCTGAGGGACAGTTAGTACCGGGAATCAAGAATATTGATCTTATTTCAAGCGATGAACACTTGTTGTCATTGATAAGAGATGGATTGAGATATCGTGATAGACCTAAAACGAAAAGTGCTGGAAGTAGCATTGCCGCACTAACTAATCGCAAAGGCACAAGTTCTATCCCATCCGGTCGTGGCGGTGACGAAATCACCAATCTTCAAGAAAAAGCCAAGGCGGGCGATCGCAATGCCCAAAATAATTTGCTTTTAGCAAAAATGAACGCTATGCGTGCATCACGCGGAGCAAGAAGATAAGATGCTTATAATAAGGAGAAAATAATGAGCACAGGTTATAATTCAACCACAGCGATCGGTAATGGCACAGGACTATACCAAACCGATATCGTTGTTAAAGATTTAGATTTAGATGTTAGTAATCGTGTAAAGGACGATACCCCTGTCCTGAATATGTGTATGGCCAAAAAGCGTAAAGTAGTTAGTACTCTACCCCTATGGACCAACGACGTATATCGTTTGCCACAGACACAAGCACAACAAGAAGGTGCCGCGGTCAGTTCTGCTGCCGTTGAGCAACAAAGTCGTGCTAACTTGGGTAATTACACACAGATTTTCAGCACAGTAGTTGGTGCCACTGGTACTGCACGTGCTGTCGAACAATCTGGTGGTGACCCACAGTCTTACCAGGAAGTAAAACAGTTGATCGAATTAATGTTCGATGTGGAAGCACAGATCGTTCGTTCTGACCAAATCGGAACAAAATATTCTGGTCAATCTGGTCAAGCAACTGGTGTAGGTATTCCTGCTACAGTTTATACATATCCTACAGGCGATGCCAATCCTAACAACACAAACGCTATTGTAAATGCAAATACTGCAAGTTCAAGCGGCGGTGTAGTTTCTAATGCCAACGGTGTTGCCACTTATGGTATTGGTTCAACTGTTTATAGTTTGGCTTTAGGCCGTCGTATGGGATCACTGAATGCTTTCGCTGGAACACACAGTTTCAACCCAGCAACAGGTTCAACATACTACACAGTATTCAACAATGAGTCAAGCGACCAGGCCACACAAGGTACTGCTAACGCTTGGGTTGTTGGTGGATCACTATCAAGCGGTAGTTTGAGCAACACAGGTGAAGGTTTAGGATCAAGTTTCTATTCTTACACAGGTACATTGCAACAATTTGCACCAAGTTTGTATAAGCAATTGGTTACAACTGCTGAGCAACGCTTCAACGCAAAGATCCGCACTATTGTTTGCCCAACAAGCCTACGCACACACTTGAGCGATACAATGCCTACATCACGTAGCATCAACCGCTTAAATTCAGAGCGTGGCGATACCATTGCTACATATGAAGGCGACTTCAATTATACATATGAGATATTTGATAGCTGGATTATGGATCAAGTTGGATCTGGAAACCAAATCTACTTCCTAAATGAGGAAGTTCTACAATGGGGATCACTACGTGATTTAGGACCCAACAACGAAGTTTTTGCAAATGCCGATGCTTCATTGGATCAATTTATTTTAGAAGGTACATTGATTGTCCGTAATCCTGCTGGTGTGGCTGCCCTGCACGACATTAGTGCTTCTGGTGCTTATGTTGGCTTTACAGGCTCTGGTGCAACAACAATTACTGGTGCTACTCGCCCAGCAAGCAATGTTGTCCGCCTCACAGCCTGGGACGCACAATCCTTCTAATCTAATACTTCGGTATAAGATTTAACAAAGGGCCTTCGGGCCCTTTCTCTATGACACTAAATACATAACTATGAATAATGAATTTGCAAATTACCAAGACAAATCCTATTTGGATGACACAGATCCCGAATTTAATGCCGATGCACATAGCCAAAGCGGTGGTGGTTTAATTACCGCAGACAACGGCATTGCTGATAGACTACTACAAAACGACAAATTGTATCAACATATCAAAGCCGGTGGCGAAACTGTTGGTTGGAATGGCAGCAAAAATATCAAGACTACCACACGACGCGATGGAGACAAGTTTCTAATCCATAGAGAACAGTTTAATGTGGAGTATATTGCAGAACAATGTTCCGAATATCGCAAAAGAGCCGAAGCAGGCTTTATAGATCCCTTGGCTCCACTAATGCCTGATGGCAAAATCGGATACAAATGGATGGAATTACCTGAAGTTATTGCAATTGATATTGGCAACAAGTACTTTGGTGGCTTACCTTGGGCGGCTATCAAACGAGATCGCACTCTTAAAGCCCAATTTTATCGTGTAGTGGAAACAGAATATCCAGCATTCGTGTGCTATCCTGGTGGCAAACTACCGATTCCTGTTGCTGTACCTTATCCAACACCAATGGGTGCAGAACGATTCTTCAAAGGACACCAATTTAATGAGTAATCTCTTACCAATCAACACTGGCGATGACTTGGTCCAGTATGTGTTGCAATTTACTGGTAGCAACAACACTACAGAAATTCAACAATGCGTATATCTTACCGAAATGATGTTGCGAAATATCGAACTACCAGCATTACGCACCAATCCCTGGACCACAATCGGAACTGCTAACCAATACGGACAAGTTCCTATCCCTGCTGATATGAATAGACCCATATTGTTCTTCAATCAAGGATCAGGTGGCACCAGTCCCAACGCCAATGGAGCAGGACCTTGGATTGTTTATGATCGCATTGGTGATAGAGATATCATTACAGAAACACTAAATCAGAATTTGTATTTGGCTCCTTGGAATACACCACAGGTATATCGTGGTAAGTTTTCGGAAGTGGGTCAATACTATGAATTCCTACCTACACTATCAGCAGGTGCCCAAATCAATATGTATTATTTTACAACTTGGCCCTTGCTCTTTACCATAGACAATAATAACAACCAAGTTCAAACAAATGTTGTATTGAGTAGTTTCCCAGAAGGCTATGTGTATGGCACATTACACAACTATTACTTAAAACGTAAGATGGCAGAAGATGCCGCCAACTGGCGTGCCAAATTCGATGACGCTATGAATACTGTAGAGGATCAGAACAACAAAGGTAAATGGTCAGGCGGACACAACAAATTAACTTCTGTGTTCCAACCCCGTAAAGACCAACGCTTCGGCACAAGATAAGGATTAAATGATATGGCCGGTTTATACGGTATTACATCAAACACTACAGTTGTAGTCAGCAACACACCTGGACTTTATATTACCAGTGGCAATGCCACTTTTGCTGGCAATGTGACCAATGCCAACACACCTGGACTGTATATTGGTTCAGGTAATGTGCAGGTTCTAAACAATGCACAAATATTATTAAACTTATTGAGCAATGCCAGCACAGTTGGCTTTAGTTTAACCAATGCCAACACACAAGTTCAAGGCACAGTATTGCCTTCAGGCGTTGGTGCAGGCACATATGGCGACACAACCGACATTCCTCGTATCACTGTGGGGGCCGATGGACGCATTACTTCTATTACCAATGTTCCTGTTGTTATTCCTTCCAGTTATGGCAATGCCAATGTGGCTGCTTACTTGGCTTCAGGTACTGATCCAACTATCAATAGTTTGTTTGCCAATGCGGCTACACAAGCCGGACAAATCAATGCCATAAACAGTAATGTCACGGCAGCCAACATACAGATTGCAACCATACAATCCAACATTGGTAGTTTTTACAGTTATGCCAACATTACTTTTGCAACTGTGGCCAACTTGTCAGCATACGAAACCTATGCCAATGCACAAATATCCAGCACCAATGCCAATGTTGCTGCCGCCAATGTTGCAATCGCAAATCTGCAATCTAACGCTGCCATTCAAGAAACAGAAATCTCTGGCTTGCGTGCCAATATAACGGCAGCCAATGCGGCTATTGTCAGCGTTCAAGCCAACCTAACTGCATTCGAAAATTACGCCAATGTGACCTTTGTCACAACTGCCAATGCCACGACATATAGCAACGCCAATGTGGCCGCGTATCTACCAACTAACAGTAATATCCTGGCTATTTGGAGCAACATCAATGCAACCAATGCCAACATAGGTGCTTTCGAAACTTATGCCAATATCTATTTTGGAAACTTGTCGGCCAATGCCGCAAGTCAAGAAGCAAAAATCGCTACAATAAATTCTAATGTAGCCGCTGCCAATATAGCAATACAAACATTATCAGCCAATGTTGGTGCATTCGAAACTTATGCCAATGCCGCGTTCCAAACATCTGGTTTCTCAGGCAACTTGGCAGGTAATGTGTTATATGACGGCATCAACAAGCGTTGGTTTGCCAATGTATATCCTTTAAGTACTCCTTCGGCTATTACTACACTCGGAACTGCGGGCAATGGCACAATAGGCGGAACCAATCCCACTTACATCGCTGGAGTATTACAACCACCACCAAATACTGTATCAACACTGGTCAGTGGGCAAACCATCGGTGCTGTTTTGACTGGTAATATTGTATTGGCAACTGCATCTGGAGCCGGTGCTGTCAGACAAAATGTCGGACACGAATTGTATTTGCAAGCACAGCCCAACAGTTCTACTATGAACAACAGTGATCGTATTCGTGGTGGCATTATAGCAACAGATGTCGTGCTTGCTGGTCAGACTTGGGGCACAATGGCCACACCTGGTTCGCAAACACAAACTACTATTGCTGGCGGTCAAAGTTATGGTGTTATTGACGGTTATGGACAATCAGCAACTGTGATTGGACATCACGGCATTGCAATAGCACATCCTATTGGTGGCAGTGCCAATGTGCAATATGCCACTGGCATACACGCACAAGCAGGATGGTCAGTGGATAGTACTGTGCAACAATTGGCCAGTAATATTGCTTATGCAAGAGGCTTTAATGTATCAATACAAACATCAAGCCAGGCCAATTTAACAATTCAAAATGCCATTGGATTACACGTTAGTAATACTTGGCGTGGTTCGGCTACCGGTACTATTAGCAATGCATATAGTATTTTGGTAGATGATATTGCCAGTCCTATCAACACCAGTAGTAATGTGGTATTCAATACTGCTTATACTTCTGGATCACCAAGAGGTATTGTATTTGCTGATGGCACATTCCAGAACACAGCCGCATCTGGCGGCGGTAGCGGTGGATTTAGTGGCAACTTGTCGGGTAATACATTGATTGATAGTGTAAATGGTCACATATGGGCCAATGCATATCCACAAAGTCCAACATATTTAGATTCGACTACCTTGGCCATTGCCGCACCAGTATATTCAGGTGGATTGATCACTACTGGTGGTATCACAACGTTGGAACTACAAGCCAATGCCTTGTATGCTACCAAAGGTGGCACAACACAAAACTTGATCAACACGCAAGTTATCAATCAAGTTTGGTTGGCCAATGCCACAATGAACAACAATGATCGTATTGCGGCTGTCAAGGTGTTTAATGAAGTTAGACCACAAGGTGCCACTTATGGATCATATCAAACAAATCAAGGATCTTATCTCCCAGATTATTTTGGACCTCCAGGTTCAGGTATTGATTCTCAGGCTGGTGTGTTTATCAACTACCAATCAGGTACAGGTAATATCAGTGTTCAGAAAGGTGTTGGTATTACAAATTATGCCAATCCCGAATCAGGCAGTATCAACATCAATCAACAATTTGCATTAGATTTGCGAATGGGATACAATGCTGGTGTAAATCCCACACAAAGTCGTATTGATCTGGCCGCTGGTATCAATTTTGGTGCTCAACGCGGTAATGTATTTGCCAATGTCAATACCATCAATAATGTAGTAGGTTTGTGGTTTGCCAATGGATGGGCCAATGGTAGTAGTGTGACCAGTGCCAATGGTGGTGGTTATTATGGAGCCAGTAGCCCCTTATGGAACAATGACCCATCAAGTTCAATCAGCACCGCCGGAGATATCATTGTCAGCGGTAATTTGGTTGTCAATGGCCCTTCAGTACAAGGTGTTCAAGTTTGGCAACCCACGATCAATGGTAGTTATTTCCCTATCAATCCCCTGGCTCCAGGTTGGAACAATGGCAGCAACCATCCCACATTCGGGTATATCCAAGTAAATTTAGATGGCCCAATGCAGATTGATTTTCCTGTGGGATATGGCGGCCACTTGCTGAATACCGAATATTCAGGTGTTCAAGAGTATCACTTTCAGTTTAGCCAAGAAGGAGCAACTCCAGGTTATCCTGTGACTTTTACTGTGGGTAATGTAGCACAAGGTGGCACAGGTACATTACCTGGCGGTGGAACATATACGGTTGGTGTTGGCCTTGTAGGAAGTTTAGATTATACACAATATTCAACCACTGAATGTTATGTTGGATTATCATCCAGCCCAACTGGAAGCAATCAGTTTGTCACTGGTTATTATATCAGTGAAGCCGCAGATTCGTTTAGTGCCAATAGTATTCAAAATGATTTTGGATATCGACTCGAATTAGGTTCAACCAATATGAAGACTGGATCAATATTCCAGTTATCCAGTTATACTGTGGCGGTGGCAAATACCTTGCCTGGTAATGTGGGCGAAATAATTGCTGTCACTGGATCTGCTACTCCATCTGTATATCCCGACGGTAGCCTGGCACAATGGAATTCTACATCAGGTTATTGGTCTTGGGTATCAGCACCAACAATACAAATAAGTTAAAGGAACAACAATGTCAGTATCAGCCGTAAAGACCCCCTTTACCAATATGAGTTTTACCCCAGATGTGCCATCCAGTGCCCTGGGACCTCAAGAATACAATGCTGGATACAATGTAGAAACAGATGTGCGTAGTATCAAAAGTGTTGCCGGTGATGAGTATATTTTAAGCACCATACCAGGAACCATTATCTTTGTCACTGGTGGATTTTTACAAGCACAGACTTGGTATTTTATTGTAGCAACTGCCGAAGGCAAGTGGTACATTGTAGATGAAGCCGGTTATAGCAACATTACTCCTGTGGGTTATGGTAATTTTTCAGGCTATAGTGCCAATACTGTAATTACTGCCACTTGGAATGGTAATACAGTATTTTTCAATGATATGACCAACCCGCCAATGTATTTTGCCTACTACTTGGTAGGTTCAACCTTGGGTATGTATGATCATCCTGATCCTGTCACTGGACAAACTTATGTTTGGAACTATGATGTTGGCACCAACATCAGTGGCAATATCATACCGCTTTACAGCAGTTTAACTGCTGGCTTTGTAAGAGATTACAACAGTCCCAATGTAGGTTCGTTGTTGATTGCTGGTAATTTAACTGGCATCTTTGCTGCCAATGTCACGCAAGGAACTCCTGGTACATATCAATACTTGCCCACAACAATTCGCTGGAGTCAGAACTTCGGATTAAATTCAGGTCCGCTGACTTGGTCACCTACTATCACCAACATAGCCAATGAAGTGGAAATACCAGTGCGTGGTCCAGTGATCGATGGCTATCCATTAAACGGAAACTTCTATGTCCATAGTTATTGGGATTGCGTATTATTTGCTCCTATTGGTTATACTTCTACTTCAGCACCTGTGTTTGGTATTACCAAAGTCACTGATGGTCGTGGTCTTATAAACGAAAACTGTTGGGCTGTGGTTGATTCAACTGCATATGGAATTGATTCAAGAGACATATGGTCATTCAATGGTGGTAATTTTACACCCATTGGCGATCAACGTGTAAAGAATTATTTTTACAACAACTTAAATCCATTATACACCAGTCAAGTCAATATGGTGCATAATAGCAAAAAGTATCAAATAGAGATTTACTATCCGGACTTAAATTCGACTGGATTCAACAATCAAATGATAAGTTATAGATATGACTTGCAAATATGGAATCCACCAAGAGCGGTATCACAACAAACAGCCAGTTGCGAAAGTCCGTTTTGGACCAGCAATATCCCTAACTTGGCTAATCGTAGTGTTGTATATAGTAGTGCGGCTGGTAATGTAGCCTTGGTGCAAAAAGATGTTGGCACTGCGTTTTTAGGCAACACTGCAATCAATAGTTTGTTCGAAAGAGATAATATCAGTTTTGGTCAAGACTATTCAGCCAGTATTCAAGTGCATCGTGTGTATCCAGAAATATATGGCACTGGTAATATCAACATCACAGTTGGCGGTTCAGATAGTGTAGCAAATTCTGCCGTGTATTCCACAACAGAAATAATGCCAATACAAACAGGTAATCCTTGGGTGCAAATAGATCAAAATGAAGCACGCATTACCAGTATTCAAGTTGGTGCAAATAGCAATGTCACAAGTTGGCAAATGACTGCCGCTAACTGGCAAATAACCAAGGTACAAGATACTCGATGAGCACGAATTTTTCTCTTACCACTGCAAGCCCACAAGTCAATGTTATTCAAAGTATCAATTACTTGTTGGCCACGCAAGGCAATTCGGCAGCCACTTACAGCAATGCAAATGTTGTAGTTGGCAATACTGTTGTTCAGGCCAATACCTCAACTGGACAAGTTTATACCACAGGTGGTGGAGTAATCAGTTATCTATATGGATTTTTAGATGTTGCTTACGCCAATACTGCCACTGGTGGTAGTTTCAGTAGCAATTGCACCAATAAGAGTTATTATGGCGTGCGTAATAGCACAAGTCCCATATGGGACACCAATCCTGTAGATTATCAATGGACACAAGTTGCTGGTGGCTTTGGCACTACCCGAGGACTGTATTATCAGAACTTGGGAGGCGGAGCCGTTGCGTTTTCAATCGGTTCCAGTCCTTTAACAAATCTTTACACACCTGTAATTGATTCAACTCCCATTGTGTTGGCTACCCTGGTTCAACCTGGTACTATTACCAATGTTCAAATCGCAACTGCGACCATAACCAATGTGCAAATTGCGGCCAATACAATTACCAGCGTCAATGTTCAAGACTATGCCATACAAGCATTAAACATAGCAAATGCGGCTATAACCAATGCACAAATACAACAAAATACCTTGACAACTGGCCTATTTGCTGCCAATGCTATTACCAGCAATATTATTGCATACGGAGCCGTCAATGGATTTAACGTGCATCAAAATACTCTTACTGGTAATCTTATTGCACAAAATACCATCACTGGCAACTTGGTTGCACAACAAACATTGACTGGTAATCTTATTGCACAAAATACCATCACTGGCAACTTGGTGGCATTAAACACCATCACTGGTAATCTTATTGCACAAAATACCATCACTGGTAATCTTATTGTTCCTGGAACCATATATGGTAATGCTATTATAGCCAATACCCTAAGTGGTAATACAATACTTGCTGGCACCTTGTATGGTAATGCTGTTATTACCAATTCGTTAAATGCCAACACCATACAGGCCAACACATTCCAAGCCAATACTATTCAAGGATCAGCAATTGTTGCTGGTTCAATCACTGCTACTCAATTGGCTGCCAATGTATTAACTGTTGGTAATATCATAAGTTTTGGTAGCACAATCGAATCACCTACCGGCACTGGTTATTGGTTGGATTATACCAATGGTAATGTGTATTTTGGTGGCAACACCACAGTTGGTAATAACCTAAAGGTTGGCACCAATGCACAAATTGGTAATAATTTAACAGTTGGCCAAAATGTTCAAATTGGTGCCAACTTAAATGTCAGTGGCTTAATCAATGGTGGTAGTTTAAATTCCAATACTGTTGGTTCAAGTCAATTACAAGATGGATCCATTGGAAATAGCAAGATCATTGCTGGCACTATCAATGCGGCAACTGCACTACTAAATCAGAGTTTAACCAATGCACAAATTGCTTTGGGCACAATTCAAGGATCATCTATTGCATCTGCCACCATTACTGGAAGTTTAATTGCTGGTAGTACTATTACTGGTTCGTTGATTGCTGGTAGCACTATTACTGGTTCGTTGATTGCTGGTAGCACCATTACTGGTTCGTTGATTGCAACTGGAACCATTACTGGCACAAACATTCAAGCAGGATCTATCACTGCTACACAAATCAACGGTGCTGGACTAACAATTACCAATGGATCAAGTCCTGCAATTAGTGGCAACACTATGACTGGGGCAGGTGCATTGTTAAATGGATCAGGAACTTTTGCACTTGGTAGTAGCAACAACAACTTGGTTTATAATGGAACCTATTTGAGTCTAAATGGCAGTTCAACCATCAACATTAGCGGTCCCTTAACG
>Ga0214219_1000414_pt1 | contig 18170 bp, 14 predicted proteins | sample TroBogypolimnion_26_FD_153057 | JGI IMG/M metagenome (GOLD analysis project Ga0214219, IMG submission 153057) | Freshwater microbial communities from Trout Bog Lake, WI - 25JUL2007 hypolimnion | ecosystem: Environmental > Aquatic > Freshwater > Lake > Hypolimnion/Profundal zone | place: Trout... | reverse complement strand
CTACCATAATTTTGCGGTGATGGGGCTTTCCGGTTTTGGTTCTTTGGCATTCGAACGAATCATGCAGAAGTGCAATTTTTAGCCGCATCGCGGCGTCATTATGGTAGGAGAGGATGTAATGTGAGAGCGTAAGCTGCGTAGCAGCGACATTAAGGTAGGATTTGGATCGTCAGATCATCCAAAGTGTACAGCGACGAAAATATGATAGCATGTAACGGTTAGATCACGGTTTCTCCCCGTGGATTTTTTTGATGAAATAGATCGGCCGGTTTTGGGATTCCTTGTAGATCCGGAAGACATACTCCCCGACGATGCCGAGGAAGATGAGCTGGATGGATCCCAGAAAATAGAGGCTGAGCAGGGTGGACGACCAGCCAAGCACGGCAAAGCCAAGAATTTTATCGACAATCACGTAGATGCCTGCGAGAAAGAAGACGAGTGTGCCGATGGATCCCAGCCAGAGACAGAGTCGGATGGGAAAGCGGGAAAAGGAGAAGATGGCATCCGTGGCAAGGGCAAAAAGGCCGGAGAGGCTCATCTTGGGTTCGCCCTGGGCCCTGTCTTCGCGGATGTATTCGACGGTTCCCTGGTTGAAGCCGATGAAGGAGCGGAGCCCCGGCATGTACCTTACCTTTTCCTTCATGGAGAGCAGGGCCTGCAGCGCTTCGTAGGTCATCATCGAGAAGTTGCCGGAGTTTTCCATGTTCTCGAGCCCGGCGATGTTTCTGAAGAGCAGGTGGAAAAAGTAAGTGTAGAAGGAGCGGTGGTTTTTCCCTTTTCTGCCTGTTCTCTTGCCGCTGACGATGTCGTAGCCCTCCTCGCAGATTTTGCGGTACATCTCTGCCAGCAGTTCTGGCGGATCCTGGAGATCGCCGTCCATCATGGCGATGACTTCGCCTTTGGAGTGTTCTAGTCCTGCGGTGAAGGCAGCCTGGTGACCGAAGTTCTTGGAGAGGGAGATGATCTTGATGTTCTTGTTGTGCAGCCGGTATTTCAACAGGCTTGCTACCGTTTCGTCGGTGCAGCCATCGTCTACAAAGATGAGTTCATATTCGTTTGCAAATTTTTCCACGGCGGACACGGTCCGTCGAACAAGATCATCGATCAGTTGAGCTTCGTTGTATACGGGGATGACCAGGCTGAACATAGCAAATTGTTTTTGGAGGCTGCACGGTGGAACACAGCGCTGCTCCGAGAAATTGTTGATGGAAATTCGATCCTAAATTTAGGGAAAATATGAGAGGAATGGAAGATCTATTCTATCTTATTTTTGAAAGCCAGCCGTTGCCCCTGTCGGACCTGCCGGCAAAAAGAAGCCTTATTACCGTATTCAATTGGGATCGTGACAGATTTTGAATCTGGCATTGTCCCTAAATATGGTAATAAGGCAAAAAAATCCGATGAATTGCAATTGCTTTTCGGATTGGGGAAAGTGTACAGAAACTGAAAAATCAGATTTTTCTTGGTCCTTTCATCCGCTCGAGGGTGAAGGCAGCCGCGTCTTTCAGATCGGCATCCTTCAGCAATTCCTGAACTGCCGGAATGCAGTAGTCGGAACCCATCCAGGCGAGTTCGCGCAGGATCAGTTTTTTGCCGTCTACAGTTGCTCCGGTCTCCTTCAGGATGCTTACCATCTGTTTTTCGAGGTCGAGCAGGGCGGCCGGATTGCCACTGACTTTGCGGATCCGGGCCTGCAAATCGGTGTAATTGCGGGTGGATTTGTCGATGGAGTATTTGGCGATCTTGTCGAGATCATCCGAGAGGGTTACCTCCTTGTAATCGGGCCGGGAAACGGAGCAGGCCACGTTGGGGAAATCGATGGGGATTGGCTGGGTCACGTTTCCGCAGGCTGCCCATTCGGTCCCACGCTGGAAGGTGACGATGAATCCAACGCATTCTGTGGCCGCGTGGGTGTCCTCTTTTCCCACGTGACCCATGGCGGTATGGAAGATGCGTCCCTTGCCGTAGGTGATGGTCATCAGCATCGGTTCATCCCTGCCGGTACCCCGCTTGGCGGTATCCGCGTAGGCGGTAGCAAGGATCTCCATGTTTTTGGCCGGACCGCGAAGGGTGCTGTAGAGTTCGTCTTTGCCGTGGAGCCAGGCTACCGGCAGACCCTTCAGAATCGGATGGTCGGCTTTCCGGGCCCTGACCAGGTATTCGTGCTGGGGGCCGTGGGATCCACCCGAACCTTTTGCAGTATCAATGACCAGTACATTCTTGCTGTAATAAACATAGGGTCCGTCTTTTTCGGAACGGTGGTTCCAACCGCCGAGGCCTGTCATTTCGTTGTACTCTTTCCAGTCGGGGAAAGAGTTGTCGGCTTCGTGGTAAGAAACAACTCCACCACCGTTCTTTACATATTCCACGAAGGCTTTCTTGGTTGGCTCCGGCCAGGAGTCACCATTGTAATCCAATACGATGACGTTGTATTTGGAAAAGTCGGGATGGAAAGTGCTCATATCGCCACCCTCTTTCGGCGTTTGCGCGATATCGGTGGTAAAGAGTTTGGTCTGGTCCAGAATCGTTTTCAGGATGGTAGCGGATGCCTTCCAGTTGTGGTTGCTCTGGCCGGTGATGATCAGGGCACGATAGGCCGTTTTTTCCTGACACGACTGGATGAGGAGAAATCCTGCCAGCAACAGGAGAAGAGAATATGTTTTTTTCATTGTCTGCATATTAAATGGTTGGTAATTGCCAGGGTTGACGATAGGGACGATCGAGCAGTCGTGCGGCCATCGGGTTGCCGATGATCTCTTCCTTCTCGGGATCCCACTGTATCTTCTGTCCGGTCTGCATGGCGATTTCACCCAGTAGGGCAACCGAAATGGCGCGGTAGGAAACTTCTATCGGGGCAATGGTTTTCTCACCGGAGCGAACGCAATCGACAAAATTCTGCCAATGATTGTCGCTCTTGATCAGATGGATTTCCTTTTCACCAATTACCTCCTCGAGGATTTTAGGATCAGATGCCATCAATACCTCCCCACGGTCGACATGGATCCAGCCCTTGTCTCCATACCAGGTGGTTCCCATACCTTTTTCGAGACGTGCTGCATTGCAAACCCTCATTTCAATGCCATTGGCATATTTGCAGAGGAAATCGTACTCAACGGGCACGTTGTAGATTCCTTCCCTTGGATAGACGCCTTCTCCTGCAATCTCAACCGGACCGGTATGTTCCAGTCCGGCACCCCAGTTGGCGATGTCGATGTGGTGACCGGCCCAGTCTGTCAGCTGACCTCCGGAATAGTCGAGGATCCAGCGCCAGTTCCAATGGCTGACTCCGCGGTAGGCGACCTTTGGAGCTGGCCCGAGCCACATGTCCCAGTTCAGTTCCTTCGGAACCTCCTGAACGGGAGGAGTACCTATTCCCTTGTTGCCATTGGGAAGACCCACTTCGATGCGTTGGATCTTTCCGATGCGGCCGTTGAGGACCAGTTCGGCTCCCCTGTGGAAATTGGGTCTGGAGCGTTGCCAGCTTCCGGTTTGCCAGGTGATTTTATTTTTTTGTACCGCCTTCACGATGGTTTGGCCATCGCGGATGGTGCGGCAGATGGGTTTTTCACCATAGACATTTAATTTTTTCTCGACGGCGGCGGTGTAGATGATGCCGTGCCAGTGGTCGGGCAGTGCGATGGCGACGGCATCCAGCTTCTCTTTCTCCAGGAACTCGCGGTAGTCGCCGTAGACTTTGCAGTCGTTGTTGGCATAGGCTGCATCGGCAATGGCCTTTGCCTTTTGAGCGTTGTTGGTATCTACATCACACAGGGCCACGAACTGAACCTCCTTGTTGAGTTTAAGGAAGTCACCCATGTTGCTTCTGCCCTGGGAACCGGTGCCGATGGCACCCAACACGAGCCGGTTGCTGGGAGCAAGTCTGCCGCCCATTCCCAGTGCTGTGGAGGGAATGATCTGCGGGAGGATGAGGGTTCCCACGGATGCAACAGCCGAATTCTTGAGGAAGGTTCTTCTGTTTGAGTTGGTAGTCATAAAATTAGTTTGAAGAGTTTAGAGAATTTTAGATTTTAGATTGCATTGAGGCAAAATTCGATCGCTAAAGATTATTAAGATTAGAGGGTTAAATACGTACCAATGTTCTACCCTGTTAATTCTTCAATCCTGAAAATCCTGATTCAGACAATTTAAATGTTTGGTGGCGTTCCGGGTACGGGAACTTCAAATTTCATATCTACAGGTCCGAAGACCAATTCCTTCGGTCCGAGTTGCATGTCTGATTTCATGATCTCTTCCCAGGTCACCAGTTGTCCGGTGTAGGCTGCCGTCCGGCCCATGATGGCGGTCAGGGTGGATAGGGCGGTCTGCTCGGCCTGATTCACATATTCACCCTTGCGGATGGCGTGGACGAGGTGCATGTGTTCCTGGACGTAGGCCGGAATCTTGAGCTGGTTCATCGCGTTACCGTTTTCGTCTTTCGGATATTCGAACTGCCATTTGATTTTGCCGTCGAGGTCCCAGATGGTGTTGACACAGTTGGTGTAGCCTTCGGTGCCCATCACCAGCTCGCCGGTACGGTTGGTGCAGCTGTCGATCTCGCGGCAGTAGCTGTGCGAGCTGACGCCGTTGCCGTAGTCAAAATCGATGTTGAAGAAGTCGTACTGGTCGCCGGTGACTCGCCGGTGACGGCCTCCGTTGCCGATGGCGCTCACGGGAGTCTTGCCCATGAACCAGTTGATGACATCGATGTTGTGGATGTGTGTGTCGAGGATGTGGTCGCCGCAGAGCCAGCAGAAATTGTTCCAGTTTCGAACCATGTAGGTCATGTCGTCCCATCCGGCTTCCCGGGTACGGAACCAGACGTGGTCCTGGTTCCAGAAGGCCTTGGCAGCGGTGGGCCGTCCGATGGCGCCCGCCTTCACCCGTTTGTAGGTCTCGATGTAATCTTCCTGGTGGCGGCGTTGTGTTCCCGTGACGACGCAGAGACCCAGCGCCTCAGCCTTCTTCGCGGAAGCGATGACGGAGCGGATGCCGACCGGATCGACGGCCACCGGTTTTTCCATGAAGACATGTTTCTTGTTCAGGATCGCCTCCAGCATATGATCGGGACGGAAACGCGGCGGAGTAGCCAGCAGCACCACATCCAGCTCTTCGAGGGCCATCATTTTTTTGTATCCGTCGAATCCTGTGAAGCAATTTTTCTCCGGGATTTCGAGGTTGAAGGATTTGAAGCGTTCGCGGAAGGCATCGATCTTGTCCTGGAAGACATCGCAAACTGCGATGATTTCCAGATCCGGACCGGCGCTGATGAAGTTGATCGCAGCACCCGTTCCTCGGTTTCCTGCACCGACCAGTCCGGCGCGGAGTTTTCTTCCTTTCGGTGCTCCCTTCAAAATGGGAGGAAGTCCGAGGGAAGCATTGGTCGGTTCATTTTTGCAGGAGGAGAGAAGGGCACCTGCACCGACCACTGTCATTCCGGCGAGGACTCCCGCACCTAAAAATTTTCTTCTGTCAAGGTTTTTCTTGTTTTCCATGGCTATCCATTCATTATTGACCCACTACCGTGGAGTCTGCTTCGCATACAATTCTGAAACCTACATCGTTGCTGTCCGAGTACCACCAAACGCTCTTTGGCATCTGGGGATCCGTCATCAGCCAGGCCTTGGTTTTGGTGAAATCCCTGGCTGCGCTGCGCACATCCTTGGCATCGCTCTTGAAGGAGCCGCCGCGGATCACGTGTTCCTGGCCATTTTCGGGTCCTGCCGGATTGTTGAGAATCTCACCGGAGGCCGATTTGTAGCTGTTGGGAGCGTAGAAGTCGGAGCAGAACTCCGCCACATTTCCCAGCATATTTTTTAATCCAAACGGATTGGCCTTCACCGCTCCGGGCTCCTTGGTTTTGGATTGACTGTTCACCTTGTAGACCACGTAGGAGTTGATGACAGTCGTATCCGGACCGAAGATCTTGTTTATCATCCCTGTGGAACTGAATTTTTTCGGACTTCCTGCAAAGAAATAGGGATCTTTGGAGCCACCGCGGCAGGCATATTCCCATTCGGCTTCTGTCGGGAGCCTGTATTTCTTGCCTGTTTTTTTGGAAAGCCACAGGCAGTAGGTATTGGCCGCCTTCCACGACATGGTGATGGCCGGGTGGGAGCCTTTGCCCCATCCCTGGTCGGGGGCGCCCCACGGAGGAGTCGGGCCGGTGATGGCATCCGTGACAGGTTGGTTGACGACGGCCTCCTTGCGGCCCTGGGAAGCCGTAGCCTTAAAAAATTCGAGGTATTCGTCCCAGCTCACTTCGGCCTTGCCCATGAAGAATCTGGAGAGATGCACCTTCCTGACAGGGCCCTCATCAGGTTTCCTGAGTTCCTCCTTCTCCGGACTTCCCATGTCGAAAGTTCCCTCCGGGATGGCTACCATGTCAAAAGTAAGGGTCGTTCCGGGTACTTTTTCGGAAAAGTTTTCAAATTTCTGTATGTGTGTCGTTTCCGTGAAGAGCTCCTTGGCCACCGTTTCGGTTACGCCAAAGCTGGCGTTGTGGGCGTGGAGGTTGTTCTTGTCGTAGTGCCCCACGTTGAGGTGGCAGTTGATGCAGTTGGGCTTGGTGCCCTCGGGCGCATTGACATACTGCAGGTGGGCATTGCTGCCGTTTACAGAAAGTGTGGCAGGAAAGAGATTCTGGTGGCACTTGATGCAGGATTGTTCGTAGACATAACCCTTTGCATTCTCGAGTGTTTTTCTGGTTTCCCAGTCGAAGGAGGCACTGTCCTTGAAGAGCTTGCCGTAGAGATCCTTGATGCCGTGTTTGGCTTTCGCCGGAAGGTAACCGTGTCCTTTGGGCGGCAGGTGGCAATCGACGCAGTGGGTCACGAAGCCCGCCTTGTTGTTGTAGTGTTCCGAGAGTCTCCAGTTTTGATCCTGCACCGGATGAATGTGGCAGGAGACGCAATATTTGTCGGAGGAGGTGTAATCTGAAACACCTTCCAGGGAGAATACAAAGAGAACGGCGAGTAAGATCCCGATTCCTACAAACAGGAATTTCGCATATTTTCCTTTGAATGCATTGCTCAACTTCATGCTGAAATCAATCTATGATGGTATAATTTCTATATTCGTATGGGGACGAGACGTACCAAAGCGTAAATGTCAAACGACATCCTGTATATTTTTTCACAAATAGTTAGGGGTACAGTGAACCTCGTACCCTGGAAAGCCTGTTATGCAATAGTCGTAGTAGTAGCGCCGAATCCCTCAATTGAAAGCCTAAAAATAGCGTTAATATCAATTCGTCACCAATCAAACGGTTAGAATTTTTATTTATCCACGCTATTGCGCCGATAAGCATCCATTTGACAGGCATAAACCGGGAAAAGCAATGATTTCTTACCTATGGTTTAGTGCTGTACCTTCAGCCCTATCATCGCGGTAGCAGCCCAGAGCACTGCAGCCTGGCCGTGGAAATTCCCCGTGCTTTTGGGACGGGTGAGGTAGTGATTCCTGTTGTCTTTGGCATTGGTTCCCACGCAGACATTTTTCACCTTCCCCTTTGGGGTGACATATCCCGCAAGGGCCTTCCACCCTTTTAAAATATTTTCACGGTACTCCCCGGCAGGGAGCCATCCCGATTTCAGCCCGGATGCGAGGGCATAGAGAAACATTCCCGTGCAGGAGGATTCGGGGTAACTGGCAGGATCGTCCATCAGTTGGTGCCACATGCCATCGGCACCCTGAAATTGAAGCAGGGTCTTCATCATCTTCCGGTAGGCGGTGATCAGGGGTGGAAAATATTTGTTGTTTTCTGGAAGCACCAGCAACACTTCCGTCATCGCTGCGGCCGCCCATCCGTTCCCGCGTCCCCAGAAAAAGGGAGCATCCTTGCGGTGAAAGAAGAGACCGTTTTCGCGCTGCAATTTGGCGCAGTAGACCACCAGCTGCCGGGCGGCCCTGTTGAGGTAGAGGGTGTCTTTGGTGGCTTTGAATGCCTGAATTTGAAGGGAACCGACCATGTACATGTCGTCGACCCAGTACCTGGAGAAGGAGGTCAATCCATCCGAATCATAGGTTGAAAATTCGCTGTCTGCCAGTTTTTTGGCTTGTTGCAGATAGATTTCCTTCCCTGTATTCTGGTAGAGTGCAAAGGGCCAGATGCCGAAAACATTGTAATCGACGTGTCCGGAACGGGGCTTACGTTTGCCTGACAGATAGGGTGCATATTTTGCTGCCAACAGATTCGTGATGTTGCTGTCGCCGATGGCTTGCGCGAAAATCAGGCTGCCGTAGTAGGTGCAGGCCTTCTGGTACCTGCAGCCGGTTGGTCGACTGACGATATCGTCCACAATTTTTTTGCCGGTTTCGGAAGGAGAGAGACCGTGAATTTTGTCTTGTTTCTCCTGCCGGGGAAAGCCATCGGCGCAAAGGGTGCCAGACAGCAAACAGAGCATTGCCAACAAAAGGGTTCTGACGCGCACGCTTGATTAGTTTTTGTTCGGTTCGAATTTAAATGCCTCCGAAGGAATCCTGGATTGAGCCATTACTTTCATCAGGTCGGCTACAATTTCTGGGTGCTGTTCGGCGACATTGTTGGTCTCTCCAAGGTCCTTGCTTAGATCGTACAGCTCCGTGGTTGTTTTGGCGGGAATCAGCACCTTGTATCTCACCAGTTTCCAGTTTCCTTTCCGGACGGCTTGTCGTCCGTCCTGTTCGTGAAACTCCCAATACATGGTTTCGTGCTCTTTCTGTCCCGCTTGCCCCAGCAGGGTGGGCAGGAAGGAGATCCCGTCGGTGTTGGGGGGAGTTGAAATTCCCGTCAATTCGGTCAGGGTTGGCAGCACATCCCAGAAGGCGGAGAGGTGGTTGGTGGCGGAGCCTTTCTTGATTTTACCGGGCCACCATGCGATCATGGGTTCGCGGATACCTCCTTCGTAGAGATCTCTTTTGTACCCTCTCAGCGGACCGTTGCTGTCGAAATAGTCGGGATCGGCGCCGCCTTCGAGGTGCGGACCGTTGTCGGAACTGAAGAATACGATGGTGTTTTTGTCCAGGCCAAGCTCTTTCAGTTTGGCCAGCAATTCGCCAACCTGTTTGTCGAGCAGGGTGATCATCGCCGCAAAGGCAGCGTGCGTTTCGGCCTGCGAGCCATAGGGCCCATTCCTGAAACCTTTTTCGCCGGCATCTGTACCCTTGAACTTTTTCTCTGGTGGGAATTTCCCCCTAAATTTCGCCAAATATTTTTCCGGCACCATCAGTTCGGCGTGCGGGATGGTGGACGCATAATAGAGGAAGAAGGGCTTGCTTTTGTTTTTTTCCAGAAACAGCAGCGCCTGTTTGTGGATCAGTTCCGGAGCGTAATCTTCCATCAGATCTCCGCTGTTGTTTTCGAGGACAATTTTTTCCTGGTTGTCCCAGAGGTGATCGGGATAATAGTTGTGCGCCAGACGTTGGCAGTTGAAGCCAAAAAATCGGTCGAAGCCCTGGTGGTTCGGATCACCCGTCGACCCCGGAAAACCGAGTCCCCATTTTCCGAAGGCAGCCGTGACATAACCCGCTTCCTTCAGAAGTTTTGGGAAGGTGATGGTTTCGGCAGGAAGCGGCCATTGGCCCTCTTCGCCCACCTCCATGTTTCCGCGAACCGGCGTATGGCCCGTATTCAATCCCGTCATCAGGGAGGATCGGGAAGGGGCACAGACGGCACAGCCAGCATAATGCTGTGTGAAAAGCATTCCCTCTTTGGCCATCCGGTCGAGGTTGGGCGTCTGAAAATGTTTTTGCCCGTAGCAGCTCAGATCGCCGTACCCCAGATCATCGGCCAGGATGTAGATGATGTTGGGCTTCACGGCGAAAGCCGAAATTCCTGCCAGCTGGGTCAATCCCAGCAGAACTGTTTTGAGGTGTTTCATTTGAATACGATATTTTGGAAGAACGCAGTCGCGGATTCCTTTGGATTGTGGGAAGTGACGGCCATTCCAACGTAGATTTTTTTGGGTAGTTCCAGGGTGAAGGAGGTATAAACTCTCCAGTTTTTTCCATCCTGGCTGCAGAATCCGGTAAAGGTATTTCCCGTGCGTTTCAGCCTGATCCAGGAATTCGGGAAGCTAACTGGAAACTCCGGCAAGCCATCGGCTTTCGCCGGATAGATGGCTTTCATCTCGCCACCTTTTGCGGCGCGGTATTGGAATTCATATCCTCCGTTGTTTTTGTTTCTCGGCTTGTTGTCGGGAAAGAGTTGAAAGAAGATGTGACGGCTGTTGTCCGTGAGCTCCTCGCGTGCCATCAATCCTGCTTTTGTATAAAGATGCGATGCGGAGAGACTTTCGACACGGGCGGACAGGTCGAAATCGCCGGTTTTTTTGAGCCAGGAGAAATGGAATTCATCCTTTACTCCCCAGATATCTGCTCCTCCGCCAATGATTTGAAGGCCCTCCTTTTCAATCTTGGCAGAGCCGGTGATGGCAGGATTTCCAATGTCGGTATGCTGCAGATTTTTCAGGGATACGGCTTTTTCTTTTGCGGTGAGGATTTCGCCTGAAATTAGCAGGATGAATGCTGCAAAAAGCAGTTTTTTTGGCATGGGGATTTGTTCTAAATGGTTGATAAAATTATCTAATTTTTCCGGTATCTTTCAGACTTAAATACAGATTCCAGTCAATATGTTTGGATTAATCTTCGCATTCATCTGCATTGTTCCCAATATTTACCTTTTTCTCCGCATCCGGAAAGTTTTTATCGGCAAACCCTACCGCATCTGGTATGCCTTGGTTTACCTGTTGCTGGTGTTGGATTATCCGATCAACAATCTGCTGATCGAGGGAAATTTCGAATTGAAATACAACCTGATCAGTCTGATAGCCAGGTACATTTTGCCCTATTACCTCTACGTCGTTCTGCTGATGCTGTTGTTTGATCTCTTTCTGCTTCTCAACAGGTTGTTTAAAACGGTTTCGACAGAGACACTGAAAAGTTTCAAGTTCAGGATCATTTCCCTTTCCATTCTTTTGCTTGTCCCGCTCGGCATCGATATGTATGGCATTGTCAATTTCAACACCATACGCACTTCCGACTATGCGATTACCGTTCCCAGAAAATCGTCCAAAATTGACCATTTGAAAATTGCTTTCGTAGCCGACTTCCATTTGAAGGAACGGACGGACATCCATTTCGTGGAGCGGTTTGCAGCGAAGATTTCCGAGATTCATCCCGATCTGATGCTGTTTGGCGGGGATGTGGTGGAAGGCACTGGGGAGGGCAAAAAACTGGATCGGATTGCCAAAATGTTCAGGGAGATCAAAACCAAATATGGGGTTTATGCAGTGCTTGGTAACCACGAAGCCTATGGGGTCCAAAGGAAGGGAGGCTTTTTCGACAGGGCGGGGATGACGGTTTTGTGCGATACGGTGGTGTCCATTGACCACGCGTTTAGTCTTGCGGGAAGGCTGGACAACAAATATGAGCGGGAACAGATTGGCGAACTGATGAAATCCGCCTCTGATTCGCTGCCCACAATCCTGATGGACCACCGTCCCACGGACATCGTTGCAAACAGCAAAACCGCCGTGGATATTCAGTTTTCGGGACATACGCACGATGGCCAGCTCTTTCCCCTCAACCTGATCCTAAAAAACTTCTATCCGTTGAGCTGGGGCTACCAGAAAGTGGTGAACACCCACGTGTTTGTGACCAGCGGAATCATGTTGTGGGGACCTCCGGTGCGAACGGTGGGAAAGTCGGAGATTGTGGTGGTAGAGGTGGAGTTCCAATGAATGATGGATGATGGAGGAGGATGTTCGGGTAAAATGGATAAATATGAAAAAAGCAGTTAAAATTTCCCTGTGGGGAATCGGGATTTTGGTTGGGGTGCTGGTGTTGGCAGGAGCCGGATTCTACCTTAACTTCAAAATTGGAACCGGCAAAATGACCCCTGCCGAGACTTCGGCGATCAATGATTCTGTTTTCTGCGTGAAGGACAATTTTGTCAATGCCTATATTTTTAAGGGCAAGAAGGGCTACCTGATGGTGGATGCCGGTTTCAGCAAGAGTTCTGTGCTCGAACAATTGAAGAAACTGGGCATTTCGCCGGAACAGATTACTACCGTACTCTTGACCCATACGGACGGGGATCACATAGCGGCCATCCCCTTGCTGACGAATCCAAAAATTTATATGCACCGGGAGGAGGAGCAGATGATCAACGGAACGACGGCCAAGATGGGACCGTTCAAAGCGCATTGGGCATTTGGACCCTATGCGCTTTTCGACAGCAACGATAGCCTGTTGATTGACGGATTGAAAATCAAAATCATCCACACGCCAGGTCATACCCCCGGCTCAGTTTGTTATGTGATCGGCAAGGACTATCTGGTGACAGGTGATAATCTGATCGTGGTGAATGGCAAGGCGGAACATTTTGTAGAAGCGTTCAACATGAATACGCCCATGCAGATCGAATCGTTGAGGCGCTTGCCGGATTTGAAAACGTTCAAATACATTCTGACGGGGCACCACGGGATTACCAGGAATTAAAATCCTTCTTTGCAGGACATACAGGTCAATAGAAGAATCGGAGAGTTCGGAAATATTTCTTGGGATGGGGATAAACCAAACTAATATCTTCATTGCAGTATAGGAAGGGGATATTTTGAAGTTCATCCCCTAACGGGGAAAGTTGGTCTCTGGAGAGAGGTATGCTATTGACATTGATGCCCTACGGGCAAAAGTTGAAGTAGTGCAAAGATTTTTGAATGAAATGTATTTCTCGAAAATGCTTTGAATTTGTCCCTTTAACAAAATCCTTGCCCGTAGGGCATCAATGTCAGTAGAACCAAGGGCAAGTTCGGGGGCATTTTCCCCGTATGGGGATAAACCGGACCTATTGCATGCTTATAAACTTCTACATCAGACAGTTCTTACTGAATATCTCTTAATAGATATTTGGGATTGTAATCTACTTCAAATAATCTTAGAAACTGTTGATATTCATCATTAAAAGATTGTTTGTAGTGATGTTTCTCTTGATTATCAATGTAGTGGATTAATGAGGAAATCTGAGATTTTCCATAACTGAAGGCTCCAAATCCATCCTGCCAGGTGAATCTGCCTGCAACTATTTTTTCATTATTTATCCAGATTGAAGAACATCTCTTCAGATAATACATTAAATCAGACGGGGATTGATTGGCATTCATGCTTACCAATAAATGCAAATGGTTTGAAACACCATTTACGGCATACAAATGATTTTTCTGGTGAACGATAATTCCATTTAAATATTGATAAAGATGTTCTTTCCACTCAGGACGAATCAAAGACATCCTGTTTTGAACTGCAAAAACATAGTAAACATAAAGTTGACAATAGGTATTTGGCATTTCGATTCAGGATTTGGCTTCAATAAATTTAAGGCAAAAATTGATCAAAAACGAAAGAAACGTGATATGAATAGCGGTATCTGTTATGGAATTTTATGCTATCATGGGGATTTAATTTGTTCATCCCCTAACGGGGAAAGTTGGTCTCTGGAGAGAGGTATGCTATTGACATTGATGCCCTACGGGCAAAGGGCGGGATGGGAACTTTGATCTTGCGAATGAATAGAATTCTTCAATAAAAAATCGCAATATTTCAATTCAATGGATAGACAAAGAAGATTGTCTGAATGAAATGAATTCATCATTTGCAAAAAAACCTTGTCCGCAGGACCTACCGCAAATAGAAGAATGGGTAAGGTTGGGGGTCTTTCCCCGTATGGGGATCAATCACTCAATTTACTTGCTAATAGCAAATAAGCCGGAATCTCGTCCTAAAAAGAGGAGATTCCGGCTTACCGGTATTTGAAGAGTCAGGCTCTTTCAGCGATTACAATTCGCGGATCTTGAGGTTGCGGAACCAGCAGGAGTAGCCGTGGTCCTGCAGACCGATGAAACCCTCTTTGGCGATTCCTTCCGTGAAACCCGGGAAGGATTTGAATTTGCTGTTGGCAACCAGGGCATCCCATTCCTTGGTCCAGAGGGTATATTTGCACACCAGCGTGCCATTCATCACGTGGGTAGCCACGCCGTCTTTCACCCTGATGACGACTGTATTCCATTGTCCGGCAGGATGTACGGTCTTTGGATCGCAGGGAAGCATGTCGTAGAGCGAACCAGCCAGGTGGTTGGCCAGTTTGTTGTCGCTTGCCTCTGCATTGTCCAGCACCTGTACTTCGGGAGCCGCATAGTAGATTGGTTTTCCCGGGACTTCCCTAACGTAGTAGAAGATTCCTGAATTGGTGGCCTTGCCAGCCTTCCAGTCTACGGTGAGCTCAAAATTCTTGTATTTCTTTGTTGCAAACAGGATGTCGCCGTTGGATCCCTGGCCCGGTTGCTTGTCGGGAGCCGTAAAGACCATCATGGAGTTGTCTTCGATCTTCCAGTTGGTGGGCATGGCCGTTCCGTTGCATTGTCTCCAGCCGTCGAAGCTTTTGCCGTTGAACAGCAGGGTCCAGCCCTCTTTTTTCTCTTTTTTGGTCAATTGATTGACGCCTTGTGAGAAGGCGGGGGCTGCCATCAGCATGGCAACCAACAATGTGCAGGTCAAAAAAATGTTTCTCTTCATAATTGGATTTTTAGGCCCTTTGGAGGGCGATTAACGAATTAGTGATACGAATTGAGTCGATGATTGGACAACAAATTTAGTGAATTAATAGTGGGTTGGAATGAATTTCCCATTTTATCTCTCAGTTGAATTCTCGCTTGCTTTGGTCGAAATTCAGGTAGAGAAATTTTCCGTTCAGTTGAAATTTCAACTCCCCTGCCCTCTTTTCCGCCTGGATGTAAGGAGAATCAAAACGCTTGTATTTGGTGTTGATTGACTGATGGTTGATAGAGAATCCGGTTTCCCGGGATAGTTGATACTCCTTTCCGCGCGATTGATAGCTTAGCACTGTTTTGCTGCCGTCGAAGGATAGGTTGTTTTTCAGGATTCGTCTGCAGAAGTTGTCAAAAGAACCATCCTTTTCGTGCGATCCGGCCTCGATGATCCAGCAGGTCTGTTTTCCCTCCTGGATGAGGTCATCGGTCGATCCGGATTTGTAGTGAAGCGGATTCAACCCGATCAGGGCGCAATAGGTGTCTCCCTTTTTACCGAAGGCATAATTTTTGACTACTTGAACGCTGTCGATCATCCCGGCAGGAAACCAGGCGTGGGTAAAATTCAGCAGCTGCTTTTCGGAGATGTTTTTATGGTCGGGCAGGTTATAAATGGCCAGATTAACTGTGGAGTCCTGTGCCACCAGGGGAAACCGTCCATATCCGACCCAGTACCCCGGAGTTTTTTGTTTGCCGTCCTCCCATTGTGCCGGATGGGTATGGAAGATGCTGAAGGCATTGCCAATGCTCATCCCGGCGGCATATTGCTGATCGGCATACCCCCCGGGCTGGTGGTTCTGCAGGGCAAAGAGTGAATAGTCCCTTGTCTTGTAGGTGTAGGTATTTCCCTGTTGAATGGCCACACCGTTGCTGTAGGGGTCTATCAGCCGGACGATGAATGGCTCGAGGTGGAGCAAGCTCAGCACAGAATAGTTGAGCATCCGAAGATCCTTCAGTGCGATGTTTGTGAACAGTCCGTTCTTCCGGACGTAGGCCATGGTGTTCCTGACGATCTCCGGATTGGTGAAGGCTTCCATCCCGAACTGCATCTGGATACTCTCCTCACCCGATCCTTCGTATCCTTCCTCTTTCAGCTGGGACAAGTCCAGTCCGTTGCATTGGCGGATGACCACGTTGCTGGTGTCTTTGGCTATTTCCGTGAAGACGGAGGGTAATTTGTATTTTTTGGAGACCATCAGTCCATAGGTTTTCCCTGGTCGGATGGGGGCGCCATTGCCCCAGAAATAGTCTGTCACACCGTCGAGGTTGTTGACAGGGCCGCCCTTTCGGGTGTGTTCATAGGCCCTTCCGCTCACGCTGCTGAAGACGTTTTTGATGCTTTGGGAGGCCACATCGTAGAAGAGCAGATCGAGTACGATCTTGCTTTTTTCCACGATATTTCTGTCTTCTGCATATTCAATCAGGTTGACAAGTGCGGAGATATCCTCTTTGTAGTAGACATTGGAATAAAACTCCGCAAATCCGTATTTCCAGCGCATACCCAGCCAGTCGAGGATCCTTTTGGATGCTTTTTGCATGTGTTGTTTGCCTGTCAGTCCGCTGTTGCTGAAGATCTGATCGGGATAGTGCTGGCCCGCCAGGTATTCACTCATGGCGTAGAGGATCTGGTGGTTTTCGCTCCAATAGCACATTGAGTTTCCGCCCGGTTCGTCCATCCAGTACCTGAAACTGAGCAGGGAGGCATCGATGGCTTTTCGGACGGAGTCAGGCAGTTGGTCGCCGAAACCATAGAGGATTTGCAGCACGCCGGGGGTACGGAAATCGTCCATGTTTTGAAGTGTGGTCGAGAGGCGGCTCCAGTCGATGGGCAGATTGCCTGTGACGAGGTCGCTGTAAATTTTCTCCTCCTGGTACCTGGCATTGTGGGGCGGCCAGTTTGGATAGACCTTGATGGCGCTGTTTTTGTAATAATCAAAGGCAAGGGAGCCAATGACCAGAATGATCAGGGCCAGCGCAATTTTTTTTGCAGAGATAAATTTTCGATAGTTGTTCATCTTGAAGTTTGTTTTTTTTCGGGCCACGCCCAGTTGATCAGGTCGTTGCTCCAGGCTATTCCGATGGAGGCATTCTTGTCAAAGTCTCCCTCTTTTTCCGTCAGCGGACCGGAACCGTGGAAGAACATCAGGTATTTTGCCTGCTGCCTTCCCGGCAGGAGAATCACGGCACCTGCGGTGACGCGTCCCCTGGCCCACTCCCAGTCGGATTGACCCAGGGTGATCAGTTTTCCCCACTCCTTCCAGGTTTTCAGGTCATCGGATCGTTTGATGCCGATTCCGTTGGAGGGTGAATGGAACAGGATGTATTGGTTGTTCTCGACAATGACGCAGCTGTTTTCGCCTGATTCGGCATGGCCGGAGAAGGTCCAATCCCTGAAATCTCGGGTCCAGGAGCTGCTCACACCGTTTTGTTTGTAGAAGCACCAGTATTTTGTACTGTCGTCTTTGTCCTGCAAAAGATAGGGATCTATCATTCTCCCCATATCGGCTACCGCGATGTTCGGTCCTTTCACTTTGATCAGTTCCGGCTCGCTCCAGTTTTCGAGATCTTTGCTTCGTAACAGGAAGAGTCTGGCCGAATTGTTCCCATACTGCGGCATGTTTCTGACCGTGTTTCCCGGACGGGGATAGGTCTGCAGGCAGAGCAGCCACTCCCCATGGTAGCGAATGATGTTTCCCGGACTCGAATAGTTAAGGTTTTGATCCTTCGGAGTCAGTTTTCGGGGTATCGTCCAATGAACGAGATCCTTGCTCCGAGAAGCAGCAGTGTACATGTAGATCATCCCATCGGGTTCAATCTCTGTCAGGGTAAAAAAGAGGAAGAAGGTGCCATCGTGGTACAGCACGGCCGGATCCCGGTAGGCGAGGTGATCATTGCCCCGGAATACAATCGGTGATTTTATGGCATCCAACCGGATGGTCTGTGCTTCACTCCTCCACCCCGGCAACAGGAGGATAATCCAAAGAAGTGAGGTTATTTGTGGGTTTTGCTTCATTCCCAATGAGGTGGTTAAGACTTGTTTTTTTCAGAAAATCGAGGGGCCCTTTTCGTGGCAACTGTTTGATGCTATCCAGGAGCAAGGTGAGTTCTGCCACCTTCTGTTTTTCTGTTGCATAGAGATTTTTTGTTTCCAACGTGTCGGTGCGCAGGTTGTAAAGCTGTCCGGGCACGTCGCTTTGGATGGATTTTTCGTCAAACGGGATGCTGAAACCGCCGGAACCTTTTCCTTCGATCAGTTTCCAGTCGCCCTTGCGGATGGCATACAATCCTCGGGAGGAGTGCACGACGATTACCTTTTGATTGGGAACCGTTTTGGATTTTCCAAGGAGAACCGGCAGGATGCTGTAGCTGTCTTCGCCTGCAACTGTTTCCGTTTTAACCGAAGTAACTTCGGCCACGGTGGCCATCAGGTTGGCCAGCGTGGTGGTGGCCTCGCTGGTGGTTCCAGGGGCAATGTGTCCCGGCCAGCGAACGATGAACGGAATACGATGGCCAGCTTCCCAGGTGTCGCCTTTCATTCCCCGGAAGGGACCTGCAGCCTTGTGACCGAATTGTGCTGCCTGGTTTGGGCGC
>Ga0214219_1000412_pt1 | contig 18349 bp, 10 predicted proteins | sample TroBogypolimnion_26_FD_153057 | JGI IMG/M metagenome (GOLD analysis project Ga0214219, IMG submission 153057) | Freshwater microbial communities from Trout Bog Lake, WI - 25JUL2007 hypolimnion | ecosystem: Environmental > Aquatic > Freshwater > Lake > Hypolimnion/Profundal zone | place: Trout... | reverse complement strand
AGGACCAAACAACGAAGTATTCTCAAATGCTGACGCTAGTTTGGATCAGTTCATCTTAGAAGGAACCCTGATTGTTCGTAACCCAGCTGGTGTTGGCGTATTGCATGACATCGCTGTTGGTGGACAGTCAGTGGCATTTGGTTCTGGTAATGGTGGAGCAAGTGCTATTATCGGTGGCGTTCGTGCAAGCACAAACGTTGTTCGCTTGAACGCATGGGACAACCAGTCCTTCTGAGCGTAAATTAGTATAGTGTGTATTGCACTAAACTAAACAAAAGGGTTTCGGCCCTTTTGTTTTGGTTAAATTATCTATTGCAAAGTCATTGACATAAAGTTATAATACTAAGACGGGTCTAGCGTCCGTGTCCTTTTTGTTTAACGTGCAAAAGGTGATGCCCGAAGGGTGGTCTTTCGGGCATTTTTTCTCTTGGCTTTTTTATCTGTAGATCGTATAATACATTTACGTTAAACAAATAGGAGAAAACGTTATGATTAAAAATCCCGGAAGTGTATTCAATGTAGATGAAGTTAAAATTGGTCCAGTAACCTGGCAAATTACACCATTAGCATTAGATGAAGATGATAATCCCAGAACTCAAGGCCGTTGTTCAAGTGTAGCAGGTCACAAAATTCAAATTGAAAGCAAAGGATGGAATGATCCTAAACATGATATTATTGATACTGTGATTCATGAAATATTGCACGCACTTGATAATACCTATTTTTGTAATGCATATTTGACAGAAACCCAAGTCAGTATATTGGCAACTGCATTTGAAAATTTTATATTAGACAACCCAAAATTTATGCTTTGGCTACACAATTATAGCAATTGGGTTAGACAAGAAAGAAAAAAGTTAGAAAGAAAAAAAGTTAAATCAACAAAATAAAAACAAGGGGCTTAGGCCCCTTTCTTATTGACGCTAAATACTACTATGAGTGAATTTAATAACTATCAAGATACCAGTTACTTAGAAGGCCCCGAACCTGAGTTTAATCAGGATGCTTTTAGACAAGATCGAGGTGGCTTGGTAACCAAAGACAATGGAATTGCAGATCGTTTACTTCGAAATGATACATTGTATCGTGAATTAAAGGGCGACTGGCGACGTGAAGGCTACAACAAAAGCCGCAATATCAAAATTACAACTGGACGCGAAGGCGGAAAGTTTTATATTCAACGTGAACAATTCAACACTGAATATATTGCTGAACAATGTGCCGAATATCGCCGACGTGCCGAAGCTGGTTACATGGATCCCTTAGCTCCCGTCATGCCTGATGGCAAGTTGGGCTACAAGTGGATGGAGTTGCCCGAGTCTATTGCAATTGATATCAGTGACAAGTATTTCGGTGGTATGCCTTGGGCGGCCATCAAACGTGATCGCACGCTAAAAGCACAATTTTATCGTGTGGTAGAAACAGAATATCCAGCATTCATTTGTTATCCTGGCGGTCGGTTGCCAATACCACTTGAAGTGCCTTATCCAGTGCCAATAGGAAGTGACAAATTCTTTGCTGGTGCTTCTTTTGTAGGAAAACAATAATGTCAAGTCAAATTGCAGATGCCAATGGTCTAGTTGCATTCGTAGAAGATTTCACCGGTAGTAGCAACAGTAGTGAAATCAAAGAATGTATCTACCTAACAGAATTAATGATGCGTAATCTAGAGATACCAGCATTAAGAACCAATCCCTATACCACTGTTGGTATTGCCAACTCATCAGGTTATGTGCCAATCCCAGCGGATATGAATCGACCTATTTTATTCTTCAATCAAGGTCCTGCAGGCACCAATGGTGGAGTTGGTCCTTGGATTGTTTATGATCGTATTGGTGATCGTGACATGATTGGCGAACAGTTGATTCAAAGCCTGTATTTGACTCCGGTTAACATTCCACAAGTGTATCGCGGCAAGTTTGCTGAGGTAGGACAAAATTATGAATTCCTACCAGCCCTGGGTGCTGGTGCTGTTATCAACTTGTATTACTATACAACATTTCCAGAATTGTTTAGCTTGGACAGTTCAGGCAATCCCGTCTTGACCAATGTGATCTTACAATCATGGCCTGAAGGTTATGTTTATGGAACACTACACAACTATTATTTAAAACGCAAAATGGCCGATGATGCCACGGGTTGGTTAGCTAAATTTAATCTTGCTTGGGACACAGTAGAAGATCAAAACAACAAAGGCAAATGGTCTGGTGGTCATAATCGTTTGACGTCAATATTCCAACCAAGACAAGATCGCAGATTCTCTGCTAGATAATTAAGGACAAACACATGCCGGCTTTATACGGGATAACTTCAAACGCAAATGTCAGCGTAGCTAACACACCAGGACTGTATATTGGTTCAGGCAATGTGTTGATTTTAAATTCAGCACAGACATTAGACAATTTACTCAGCAATCAAGGCAATGTTAACTTTGCTTTAACCTCAGACAATTCACAGGTCTACGCTTTTTATAATGGACCAATAAACAATTATGGCAATGCCAATGTTGCGGCTTTTTTGCCAACATATACTGGCACTTTGGGATTTGGCAGTGGTTTTAGTATTGGTAATTTTGCTGCTCAAAGTATTTACATTGGTAATCAACCTTCTTCGCCTGCAAGTCAAGCAACAAGTCTTGGATACAATGCTGGATATACCAATCAAGGACTTGGTTCAACTGCAGTTGGTGCTAATGCCGGTGGTTCCAATCAAGGCCAAAATTCAATTGCAATTGGTAACCAAGCCGGATCAACAAATCAAGGACAAATTGCAGTTGCAGTTGGTGCCAATGCTGGAAATAATGGTCAAGGATTAGGTGCAGTTGCAATTGGTGTCGATGCTGGATATATTAATCAAGGAACGAATTCAATTGCTATTGGTAACAGTGCCGGTGCCGGAAATAATAATTATCAAGCTAACAATACAATTATTTTAAATGCCACGGGCAGTGAATTTGATGGCAATCCTGGACAAACCAATAGTTTTTATGTAACGCCTATTAGAAATGATTCTGGTAATGTAGCTCAAACATTATATTACAATCCTACAACCAAAGAAATTACATATTATACGACTGCGGTTAGTTCTACATATAGCAATAGCAATGTTGCAGCCTATCTTGCGGCAAATACTGATCCTACAATACAAAATTTAAATGCCAACACGCAACAACAACAAACACAAATCAATAGTGTAACTGCTAATTTGGCTAGTTTTGAAACTTACGCCAACGTAACATTTGTAACCACTGCCAATGCCAACACCTATAGCAATAGCAATGTGGCTAGTTATTTGAGCAGTGGACTGGTCACAACCATCAACACCACTGGCAATATCACCACAACGGCCAATGTGGTGGCCACTGGCAACTTGTCAGCCAACAATGCCACAGTGACCAACAAAATCACTGCAGGCAGTATCTTGTCAACTGGCAACATCACTGCCAACACTGGAGCATATTTTATTGGTGATGGCAGTCAATTGACCAACCTGCCCACACAGACCGGCACTTACAGCAATACCAATGTGGCTGCATATTTGTCTGGTAATATAACAACTGGCAATATCACCAATACTGGTGTTATCACATCCACTGGCAATATCACTGCACCATATTACTTGGGCACTGCACAATATTTTTCAGGCAATTTGGCTGGTAATTTGTTGTATGATGGTATCAAAAATGCAGCCAATATTCAAGCCACTGCTTTTGGTAATATCAATCCCATCAACAGTAGTGTGTATAGTGTGTTCCAACAAAATGGTCAAGGTGGTGTAACCACTGCGGCAGGCGGAACAATATCTCCTGCACCAGCCATATACACAACATTCGCTGGCAATGGCATTACTGCGGTCACAACTGCTGGTATTACCAACTTGATTGGTCAAAGTAATGTTACTTTAAGAACCGCCAGCTCAACACAAAGTTTAATTGCTCAAAGTTTTCAAAGTGCAGTATATGGATTAAGCACCAACATGAGCAGCAATGACCGTGTTAAAGGCACAGTATTTGCATTGGAGCAATGGCCACAAGGCGGAACTTGGGCAAGTAATCAATTCAAAGCACCCGGTTCATTTACTGCTTATAATCCAGCAGCTACTGCTGTTTCATTACAAGCTACAACTGCTATTGCTGGTTCTGGTAATGCCGCAACTGTTATTGGTGGCAGTGTTTTATCATTTGCTGCTCCCACACAAGGAGCTGTCAATGTCAATTATGTAACTGGTTTAAATCCAACATTTGGATGGGCACCTTGGGCTAATGTTGCAGGAACTGCAACCAGCACAATTGAAGTTGCTCGTGGAATTTTAATTACAGGTTCATGGGGTAATGCCATAACTGGCGTCAACAACCAAGTGATCAACAACATGTATGGTGTGCATTTGCCCACTGCTTGGGAAAATGGCGGCACCAGTGGACATGTGATCACAAACTTAAAGCGCAGTCTACAAAGTGAAGATGCCAACACTGAATTATACAATGCTGGTAATGTCATCATTGGTGGTAACTTAATTACTACAAATAGTAATGCGGTTACATTTAATGGACCTACAACTGTAAACAATACCATTACTACAACTGGCAATATTACTGCTCCTAACTTCTTGGGCACTGCACAATATTTCTCAGGCAACTTGGCTGGTAATATCTTATATAATGGCACTACTGGCGCCACTGGTATTGCCGCCAACATACAAGCATTTAATGGTGTCGCAATAAATCCAATTCAAGCCAATGCCTGGAGTATATTTCAAACCACAAATGCCAGCGGAACAGTTAGTCCCAATGTTGCTATATTTGCAAATCTTGGTGGCGTTCAAACAGTGACCACTGCTGGTGTTACTGCCAGCATGACACAAAGCAATGTGCTTTATGCTACCAAGAGCGGAACTCTTCAAGTGTTATTGGGAGGAGCAGTGCAGGGACAATATTTCCTTGCCAACTCCACAATGAACGGCAATGACCGTATTAACCATTTTGGTGTGTATGCCGAAGCATTTTTACAAGGACAAACTTGGGGTTATAACAGCAGTGGATACCCAGGCAACTATCAACCACCTTCAGGTTCATCAAATGCCAACTTTGCTGCACAAAAAGTAGGTTCATCATTTGCTGGTTATGGTAATGTTGGTGCACAAATTGGATTGCAAAATGTAACCACTGTGGCACCAACTACAGCAGGAGCTATAAATGTCAATTACCAAACTGCTTATCAAGCAGTGGTAGGATATGGTTCTTGGGCATCGGGTGCACAACCCAACAGTTATATTGATATTGCTCGTGCTTTTTATCCTACTGGCCTTTTTGGCAATACCACTCCGGGCGTGCAAAACATTACCAACTTGTATGGCCTGCACATCATCAAGAATTGGGAAAACAATGGAACCGCTGGTCGCACAGTGCCCAACAAGCGTGTGATACAAAACGAAGATCCCAACACCGATATCTTCAATGCTGGTAATGTGTTCATAGGCGGTAATGTTTATAACACTTCGGGCAATGTGTTCATGATCAACAGCACCAGCAATGTGATTGTTACCAGCTTGCCAACTACTGTTAATGCCAATTTGACTGTGGGATCTGCCAGCAATCAATTGTTGACAATATCTAACTATACTGCTGCCACCATTAGATCCATAGTTGGTTCAGTTGGTCAAATGGTTGCAGTTAATGACAATGGTGGACAAATTGCTTATTGGGACACAACAAATACTCGTTGGAGTTATATCAACGGAGGCGGAGCAGTATAATGGCAGTTAATCCAGTCAAAACACCTTTTACCAACATGAGCTTTACGCCGGATGTGCCTAGTTCGGCATTATCGGCCAATGAATATAACGCAGGTTATAATGTTGAAACTGATGTGCGTAGTGTTAAATCAGTGCTGGGTGATCAACCAATTTTAAGCACCATTACTGGTAATGTTATTCACGTGACTTCGGGATTTCGCAGCAATGATGTTTATTGGTTCATCATGGCCACTGAACAAGGTTCATGGTATGCAATGGATCAGTCAGGTGGACTAGCCAATATTACACCAACAACCATTACTGGTGTTATAGAAAGCAATACTGCAATTACCAGTTTATCAGGAACCAGTAGTGTTACCAGTCAAGGCACTTGGTTAAACATTCCTGCCAAGTCAAGTTCAGGTGCAGGTGTTAATGCCACATTCAATGTTGTCATTGATGGCAACAATGTAAATTATGCCAACGTGGGATCTATTATTCCTACAACAACATTTGGCAACATAACAGGCAATGCTGGCAATGTCGCACAAGGTATCTATTTAAATGTTCCTCCACTATCAACAACTGGCACAGGATCGGGTGCACAATTTGAAGTTATTGTTAGTGCTAATGCCAATGCTTACAGCACATCAACTACAATTATATCAACTGTGGGTGGTAGTGGATACAAGTTAGGTGACAATGTAACACTTGCTGGAACTAGTTTAGGTGGCAATATTGGCACCAACAATTTGACCTTTACTCTTGGTGGCACATTGGCCAATGCCGCAATTGTTACAACTGCCACTGGCGGACACAATTATAACACTGGAGATACAGTAACACTTTCTGGTGCGTATCTTGGTGGCACAAGCCCCACAAATGATTTGACATTTACTCTTGGCACCACTGCCAATATCAATGTAGGCACATTCACTGGTTACGGTGCCAACACAGTTATTACATCAACTTGGAATGGATCTACATTATTTGTCAATGACATGATCAATCCTCCCATGTATCTAACTGCTGATGCTACCAAATTGGCTGTTTATGATTATCCTAATCCATCAAATGGTCAAGTCTACACATGGAATTATGATGTTGGCACCAGTAGCATAACTGGCAACACCATACCATTGTATAGCAGTTTAACTGCTGGATTCGTTAGAGAATACAACAGTCCAACCCTAGGTGCATTGTTGATTTCGGGTAATTTAACTGGAGTTTATAACAGTAATGTTTCTGGTGTTACCGGTGGCACTTATCAATTCTTACCGACCACAGTTCGTTGGAGTCAAAACTTTGGATTAAATTCAGGTCCCACAACATGGGCACCAACACTGACCAACATTGCCAACGAAGTTGAAATTCCAGTGCGTGGTCCAGTGATAGATGGATTTAGTTTGATTGGTAATTTTTATGTATTCAGTTACTGGGATGCCGTTGTGTTTAGCCCAATTGCTTACACACAAACTTCAGCTCCGGTATTTGGCATTAGACCACTAAGTAGTGGAAGGGGATTAATAAATGAAAATTGTTGGGCAGTGGTTGACAATACTGCTTATGGTGTTGATGCTCGTGACATTTGGAAGTTTGACGGTGGGTCTTTTACTCCTATTGGCAATCAGCGTGTAAAGAATTATTTTTATAACAATTTAAATGCAGCCTACACCAATCAGGTGTTTATGGTTCACAACAGTGAAAAATATCAAATTGAAATTTACTATCCAGATTTGTATTCAACAGGTTTTTGTAATCAAATGTTGGCCTATAGATATGACCTAGATGTATGGCAACCTCCACGTCAGGTTACACAGGCTACAATGGCCACCGAAGCTCCAAGATTCTTTAGTAATGTTGTCAATGACAGCACACGTGGTATTGTGTATAGTAATGGATCTGGCAATGTGCCACTAGTGCAAAAAGATTATGGAACCAGTTTCTTGGGCAACACCGCAATCTCTACACTGTTCCAACGTAACAATATCAGTTTTGGTCAACCATATTCAGCCAGCGTGCAGGTGCATCGCGTGTTGCCAGAAGTTTATGGCACTGGTAACATTGAAGTCACTGTGGGCGGAGCTGATAGTGTTGCACAAACTCCCTCATTTAAACCTACAGTTTCGATGCCAATATCTACAAGCAATCCCTGGGTTCAGATAAATCAAAATGAAGCTCGAGTAACAACAGTTCAAGTCAGTCATAGTAGTAATACCGACACTTGGCAATTATCGGCAGCCAATTGGCAAATAACAGTGGTTCAAGACACAAGATAATATGGCAAATTTTGCATTAGACGTAAATTCCCCACAAGGCGAGATCATATCAAGCCTAAACTATGCATTAGTAAATCTAAATGGTTCTTCTAACATAGCCAATGTGTTGGTTACAAATCCCAATGGTAGCATTACCAGTAATGGCAATATCATCAGTTGGCAATATAGATATATCAACATTAGATATGCACAAAATGCCACTGGTAGTGTTGGGTTTAGTAGTGTTCCTACCAATGCCACTTACTATGGTATACAAAATACCCCAGATGCTATTCCTACCACAGTAAACAATCCAGCAAACTATACCTGGACACAAGTTGCTGGCGGATTCGGCACTAACAAATTTTTATTTTATAAAACAGTTGGCGGATATCAAATTCAATTTTATATTGGCATTGGTAATCCTGGCGCAGGTTTTGTAGAAACAGTAAATGGTCAAGCCATTGATTTAACTGTATTAACAGTTGCAACAGGAGCTCCTGGTAGCAATGGTGTAACTGCCAGCGTTTCACCTAGCCAAATTGTATTTCCACAACAGGCTAATTATCAATATATTCCTACTAGCACTATTATGTCTGCTAGTTTTGCTGCCAATTTAAACAGTATTTGCACTGCCAGTTTATATGCCAATGTCAATACCGCTGGCAATGTTACAATTAGTTTAGGATATGTTGATCCCAGTATTCAAGTAACTAGTTTAAATTCTAATACCACTGCCAATGTGGTTACTATTACATTTACTCAGGCCAATACTTCAGCAACAGGAACTGGTGTAGTTTCAGTTCAAAGCATTGGTATTAACAACAATAATGCTGGAGTCAGCACGTTTACAGTAACTGCTTATGCTTTAGGTAATACTGCACCATACACTCCGATACCAAATACTGGATCATGGAATTTTGGATCTACTCCACCTACCGGAACACCACCATTATCATATACCAATAATTTTAGTTTAGGATTTAGTTCAGTTGGCACAGATTCACAAGTTAATACCTGGGCAAATTTAGTAAACGGAATACCTTATTATACTGCATTTCCAACTTCATATGCATCAGGAACACATACTCCGCCATCTGGAACAATTAGCAATTATGGAAATGTATTCCAAGCGAATTTAATAGTTAGTGGATCATCTCCTGCACTTGTTGATATCATAATGGTTGGTGGTGGTGAAGATGGCTATTATGCTTTAACTGCAAATACTACTCCACCACCAACATGGAGTGTATATGAATATCCAGCAGGTGATGGTGGTAATGTTATTGTATTAAGTAATGTAAGTTTAGTAAATGGTTATTATAATATTAGTTTTGCTCGTGGTGCATCTACGGCATTGGCGTATCAATCAAATAATGCAGTTATTGCTCAAGCTACCCCCGGTCAACGAAATGGACAACAAAATGGTAATTTAAGTATTGTTGCTGGTCGTGCTGGTGGAATAAATGGTGCGTTAGGCAATACAGGAACTTATTATACTCCACCAGGACCAGGAGTAGGCGATGAAACTGGTAATTATTATGGTGGAACTGGCATTCCTGATCCATGGAATGCAATCACTTGGGTTGGTCAAATATCTGGAAATGTAGCTTATTTTGGTGGTGGTGGTAGTGCCGGTAAGACTGGCAACAATACTATTACTACTGGTGGTTTAGGTGGTGGCGGAACTGGTGGTTATACTTATGGCACACCTTCAGGAAATATTGGCTTAGCCACTAGTGGAGCAATTGGAACTGGTGGCGGTGGCGGTGGCGGCTCCGTTTATCATAGTGATGGAACGGCTGGTCCAAGTGCTTCTGGAGCACCAGGCTTGTTCATTGTTAGACCACATACATTACAACAATTTACTTGGACATTAACGCAACCAGCAACAACTGCAACACAACAAGTTTATAGCAGTCAAGCCTTAGCGTTTACACCCAATACAACACCACAGGCAAATGTTACTAATTTAATATGGACTACGCCTATTGTTTCTTCGGCTATTGCAATTCCACAAATTACAATAACATATCCACAAGGACAATACATTACCAATAATCAAGGTATATATACTCCTACACCAGTTGGTAACGTTGTAACATTAATTGCCAATGTTAAAGCAGTTCGAAGCAATACAATATTGGCCGCAATTGATCAAGTTACTAGTTATTTTACTGCAAATGGACATTATACAATTACAAGTAATTCTGCAACGGCATTTAATGCCAATGCATTGGTATTTGGTAGTATAAGTTCAACTCAATACAATATAACACAACCAGTAACCTATACTGATATTGGTGGAACTACCACTGGTTTAATTAGCGAATCATTATTGGTCACTACACAAGGTAATATTGGTGCAAATGGTTTCATTCCAATGGCATATGTTATATCTAATGTAGATCCAACATCTGCCAATACTTTGGTGTTAAATGCACAATATTCATCACCAAGAACAAATATATATCCACCAAATGCAATTGGTGTTGGTGTTGCTCCAGTGGCCAATGATGTTGCACAATTTTATTATCCTCCCAGTGATATAACATCAGTGCAAATTTATGATGGCACTACTTGGAGTAATGTAGTTGGCGAAGTTATCAGTGGTAGTTTATTTGTTACTGGAACAATAACTGCCAGCAAATTGGCAGCTAATGATATCTATGCAATTAATATTATAAGCACAAATGCCAATTTTGGTAATACTCAAAGTCCTGGTTATTGGTTGGCGGCTGCCAATGGTGATGCACATTTTGGCGGAAACATCAGTGTTGGTGATAATTTAACAGTTGGTGTTAATGCAAAAATTGGTGATAATTTAACAGTTGGCAATAGTGCAACAATTGGTAGAAATTTAACAGTCGGCAACAATGCAGTTATCGGTGGTAATTTAACAGTAGCTGGATTAATCAATGGCGGAAGTTTAGCAGCCAATGTTGTAAACTCTACCAACATTGTTTACAACGCTATTACTACTAATAATATTGCACCTGGTGCAGTTACCCCTGCACAATTAGGTCCAGGAACATCATCTACTGTAAGTGCTAACGAAGTTGGATCAGGAAATTTCAGTGTTAGCAGTCCAGTTGCTGGAAATTGGTATGATGCCGGTTGCGATGTTTATATTCCCATAACCCAAACTTCAAGATTTTTAGTAAGTGGCATAGCTAGTCCAGAATTGATATTTGGCAGTCCACCAGGAGCAAATTTATATTATGGATTAAATTGGCGTGTTGTTTGTGTGGATCCAAGTAATAATGTAACTTATCCATTAACTATTACCGATGATGTGATTGCCAGCAATTATTTTGATAGCGTTTATGCATCATTACCAGCTCCGCAACATTTATCAGCGCAGACATATACCATCACTGGAACTTACCATTTAGCTATACAATTACAATTTACAAATGCTCTTAGTGGTCCAGCACCAACTACTTTTATTGATGGTGGACGAAGTTTAACAGTTCAAGTTTACAACAGTTGATGCAGAAAACCCAGAATTAAAAGGCACTAAATACAACTATGACGTCATCTATCTTAGATCAATACAACAGCCAAACGCAAAATGGCATTAAAAACGCTGGCTTAGACACAGTAATGACTGCTGTCAACAGTGGCACTAACCTAACTGATCTTATCAATCAAGGTTACACTCCACAGTCAGTGGGACAATACAAAGATGCAAGTGGCAACATGGTTACTGCCGCCCCGGGCACAATGATGATCAGTAAAGCTGATGGATCAGGTGGTGCGTTAAACTATTTCTTTACAGTCAATCCCAAAACTGGAGTGACTACTCCAATTGCCAATGCCGGACAAAATTTAACTTACAGTCCTGGAAGTCATGGTGGATTCATTAATGGACTGATCAGTGATGCTGGTGATATTATAAAAACAGCCGCCCCTGTTGCATTGAGTCTTTTCTTGGCCAGTGAAGGTATTGATCCCACACTAGCTGGTGCCATCACAGGTGCAACAAGTAGTGCCGCCAATGGTGGTAATTTAGGCGACATAGCCAAAGGTGCATTAACTGGTGGAGCTGCTGGTTATGTTGGTGGTTTAGCAGGAGGAGCCGCTGGTGGTGGTTTAGCAGGAGGAGCTGCAGGAGGAGCTGCCAGTGGAGCAACAACTGCATTGTTGTCAGGACAAAATCCCATTAAAGGTGCATTCACTGGAGCTGTCGCTGGTTCAATAACCAGTCAGATTCCCATGCCCGGAGGTGGTCAAACAGTTACGTTTGATGATGGTAGCACCTTGCAATATGACGCAAGTGGTAAAATCCTTGGTGGAACAGATTCCACAGGTGCTGCCATTCCAAACAGTAGTATCCAAGCTGCCAATCAGGCACCAGTAGAAACTGCAACTCCTGTAAGCCCTGATGCGGTAGCTGACATTACCAAAACAGTCAGTAGCATGGAAGCCTCAAATGCCAGCCCAGCTGACATTGCACGTGCACTACAAGCACAGGGTTATACACAAGATCAAGTGATTGGTGCGTATGGACCAGGAGCTGCCGACCAAATCAATTCGGCATTCAGCGCAATGAACGCCGATAATGCCACAATTCAAGACACAATTAAAACCATGCAGGCCCAAGGCAAAAGTGAAACTGCCATTGCCAAAGCCTTGCAAGCACAGGGATTTAGTGCCACTGACACAATCGGTGCCATGGGTTTCACAGATCAAAGTGCAATTGATGCTACTAATAAAGCATTTGAAGATGCAACAACATCAACTGCCAGTGCTGCCGGCAATGCCACTGGTGGACTAGGCAATGAAGATGCTGACTTTATTGACAATACAATTAAGACTATGCAGGCCAATGGTGCTAGTGACACTGACATTGCTCGAGCATTAAGTCAAGAAGGTTATACTGCTGAACAAGTTATTGCAGTAACAGGTCCCGACAGTGCTGATCAAATCAATGCGGCCTATGCCACGTTAAACAGCAGTGGTAAAGTCACTGGGGTAAACGGCAATGGTGATGTTACACAAACACAAATTGGCAATGGTGGCAACACCAATACCAATATAAGTGGATCCAATACTAATACCAACACCGGAGGCGGCGGCGGCGGCGGAGGCGGCGGAGGCGGCGGCGTTGTAATCCCTGTTATTCCCAATACCGGAGGCGGCGGCGGCGGCGGCGGCGGCGGCGGTGGAGCAACTTCTACAACAACAACATTTACTGGCACAACCAATGGCGGTGGTGGCAGCACAATGACACCTGAGACAGGTGGTGCATTTACCAATGGACTGATCAATCCTGGATTGAATCCTGGAATGATGCAGGTTGCTCCGGCTTATAACACAACCAATCCTGCACAAGCACAATATTATTGGGGACAACATCCATATGAAATGACGGCCAATGATATTGGAACTGAAAACAATCTTGCACCTGCAACTCCTTGGGGTTTGCAAAACATGCAAAATGCCATCGGATATGACGCACAAGGTCGTCCAATTTATGCTCCTGCAAGTGCTCCTGCAACTAGAACTGCTGCCGGTCCACAGACTGTGCAACAACAGTTGAATTCAGCTTGGGCATCTGGTGATTATGGCACAGTTCAGAACTTGGTCAATCAAAACAACATAACTACTACACAGGCCAACACATTGTGGGGGCCAGCTACTGCGGCAGCTGCCCGAGCCGCTGGAGTTAATTTAGTTCAGCCCACAGGCCCAGTGGCCGCGGCACCAGTATCAGCTCCAGTAGCACCACAATAAAGAGTATAATATGAGTTACGGCAAAGGCATTAATTATCAACAACAGACCGGGCAAAATTCGCCTACTAGTGGTCCACAGAATTTAAATTCAGTGACGTTGAATTCTATGCCGGCACCTACGCCATTACAGTTGTATCAACAGTTGTTTGGTTCAGGACAACCTCCACAGGGTTTTGGTGGCATGTCTGGCGGATACACACCACCTCAATATACACCTCCACAACCCATTCAACCTGTGCCCTATCAAGGCATTAGTCAAACTGCTGGACAAACTGGTGCGCCTACTGGACAAAGTCTAGGTGGACAAATATCAGGAACTGGCGCACCTGCTCCAGTATCACAACCAACACCACTTCCTTTTACTGGAACTGCTTTAATGAGCCCAACTCCAGCACCACCAATAAATCCAACACCTGCTCCAGTTGCGCCAACACCAACGCCTGCTCCAGTTGCGCCAACACCAACGCCTGCTCCTATAGCGCAACCGCAACCACCCGATCAAGACTTTATTGGGCCTGGACATTTGCCACCTGAAGTTTTGCAACAACAACAACAAATTTTAGGACAACATCCTGATTGGACATTAACTGATTACGGTAAAGCAGGTGGGGCAATGCCTACACCAAGTTGGGGCGCGGCCTATTATACAGATGCACAAGGTAATGAATATGATGCAAGTGGAAATCCATTTCATGGCGGTATGATGATGCCAATAACAGGATCTCAAGGTCCTGCACCAACAACTACTAATCCAGGTTATATTAATTTTGGCGGCGTATCACAACCAGCAAATTGGATGACCGGCGGATTAGCAGGGCCACAAGGACCAGTAGCACCACAGTAAAGAACAAGGAAAACATATCATGAGTTTAGGAAAAGGTTCAGGAACAACAGTTCAAACAACACAGTTAACACCAGCACAAGAAGCGCAGATTCAAGCGCAAACTGGATTTTTAACTGGCACAATCATTCCACAATATCAACAGGCCGTGCAAGGTGCACAGGATGTTTATAACAATACTGCGCCAGGTGTTACCAATGCCGCACAAAATTTATATCAAACTGCTGGACAAGCCACTGGAGCATTGGGATCTACTGGTGAATCAGCACTAAACACTGGTATTAGTGGACTTGAAAATGTATTCAATCCACAGTATGAACAAAACCAAATTAATGCCGCAATGGCTCCTGCACAAGCACAATACATGCAAAATTTGGCCGCACAACAAAATCAATTTGGTGGCGCTGGTCAATTGGGTTCAGCAAGAGATGCGTTGGCACAACAACAATTGGCTGGCATGAATCAAGCCACACAAGCACAAACTGCCGCTCAAATTGAAAATCAAATTGCCGCACAACAATTGTCTGCAGGATCAACATTGGGACAACTAGGACAAGCCGGAATTGGTCAAGCCTTAGGTGCTGCCGGACAAGGCGTAACGGCCGCAATGACACCGCAACAATTGTATAATCAATATGCCAGTGTCATATTTGGAACACCTGCCAGCAGTTATAGTGCTCCAATGATTGGACAAGGAACTACCAGCTCACAAAATACCAACCAGTTTGGTATTAAGATTTAAGGATACAACATGGATTTCAGCGATTTAGCTAGTCGATATATGGATGCAAGATTGGGGCCTGTAACACAGATGTTTACAAACCCAGGTCAAGCTATGACTGATAGAATTTCTAATGATCTAGGAGTTGATGTCACTGGCGCCAATGTTAAACCAAAATCAACTACTGTAAATTACAATGAGGATGGCACTCAGGATGTAACACATAAATTTAATGTTGGAGCTCCACCTACTGTCGCACCTTCAGCTTCAACTGCTGGTCAAGGTTTAGGTCCTGATTTTGCACAATATCAAGCGCCACCATCAGCTGGTGCTGGACGTGGTTTTGTTAATCCACCTACACAACCTACACCACAACAAATACCTCAGACTACAGCTCCTGCACCACAACAAATACCTCAGACTACAGCTCCTGCACCACAACAAACGGCACAAGGACAACAACAGACGGCTGCCGCACCACAAGCAGTTCCTCCCAGCATGAGTGGTATGCCATCTACACCTGGTGCTGGTATGTTCCCACAGGGAGCGCAACCAATTGCCAGTGGTAACCAACCACAACCCATGGACAACTTGTCAGCTATTCAACAAATTGAATCAGGTGGCAACAATGCTGCCGTAGGTGCTGCCGGTGAAACAGGTGCTATGCAAGTAATGCCCACTTCATTGAAGAATCCTGGATATGGAGTAAAACCTGCACGAGATAACACACCTGAAGAAGCCAATCGTGTTGGTCGTGATTATTACACGGCCATGTTAAACCGATACCAAGATCCAGTGTTGGCGGCAGCCGCTTACAATGCTGGTCCAGGCACTATGGATCGAGCCATTGCACGTAGTTCGCAAGAAGGCGGACATCCAATGGCATATATGCCTAATAGCACACAAGAATATGCTGCCAAATTTGCACGTTTAACTGGACATGCACCTGGACAAACAGATAATCCCAACACACGTGAACCTTGGAAGTTGACCAACACTGGTATGATTATGCCTGGTGACAAAGTCAGTGAACAACATGAAGATCTTAATGCCGCCCGAGGCAATCCACAAAAATTAACTGCATTGGCAACCAGTGATGAAGCAACTCCTGCGGTCAAAGCACATGCTGCCGATGAACTGACCAATCACTTTGAAGACATCAAGAAAACAAACACAGCCGCTAAAACAGTTGATGCTGGTTTAACTGGCGCTGATCTTACTTCATCACAAAAATTGGCTTCTGCATTGAATCCCAATAGCAAGCCCACTGAAGAAGGTAGTTATATCAAAGCATATCTATTCCACCGTTTTGGATTAGAAGATCTTGCACGTCAAGAACAAGAAAAAATTAGCCCAACTTCGACTTATCAAAGTGTTACTGGACCTGATGGCAATGACTATTCTATCCGAGTATCCAAAGATGGACAGATATTAGGTGCCAAAGATTCCGCAGGTGCTGATGCTGATGCTAAAACAATTGCTTCTTTGCAGGCCAATCACATTGACCAAGCACAATTAAAAACTTTGCAAACGCAAGCACATCAAAGTGCGGCCAAGCAAATGGATGCAATGCGCAAAGAAAATGTTGCCGCACAAAATGCCCAATTGCCACCTAGATACACTGATCAAGAAATTATTGAAGGTGGACGAAATGCTTATACACAAACCATGGGAGTTACACGTGGTGGTTTGAAAGCCGCACCTGCTGGCATGGCACAACCTACTACAACTGTTGGAAAACCTGCAACTACAACAACAAGTGAAGACAAATATGCCACTTCGCCAACTCTTGCTGGATGGCGTCAACAAAAAGTTGGCGAAGATATCAAAGCATACAAAAAGAGAATGGAAATTAATCCTGATGAAGTTGATCAAACTGCACAAGGATTGTATAATGGAGATATCCAAACTTCTGACATTACCGGACGTGATACTAACTTTAAACGTTTGGCCACCGAACGTGCTATTGAACTTGGAAAAGAAAAAGGTGTAGCATACAACAGTGGTGAATTTAAACGCATACAAGCCAATAAATCTGCTTGGGACAAAGGTCCACAAAGTAAACAAGTTCAACAGTTTGACCGTGCGGCTAGCCATGCGGTTTCAATGGGACCTGTTATTGATGCATTGAATAATACCAATTCACCATTATACAATGCGGCTAAAAATAAATTTGAATCACTTACTGGAGGAACTGCTCCTGCAGACTTTGATACTGCCAAACAAATTGTTGGTGATGAAGTTGTTAAAACAGTTCTTGGTGGAACCAGTGCTGTTGCTGATCGCAAGGGATTACAAGAGCAATTTGACAATGCCAAAACTGGACCACAATTGCATGCGGTTCTTGAACGTGCCAAAGAACTTATGGCGGCACAAGCCACTGCAATGGAACGTCAATATAAATCAACTACCAAGCAAAATGATTTCAATGAAAAATTGGGTCCTGCTGGTCAGCAAATTTTGGGACGTGGTCATGCCAGCGATAGAAACGTGGCTGCTCAAAATGTTCAAAAGAATATGCCTTCACAAGATGAAATTGCGGCAGAAATTGAACGTAGAAAAAAGGCTAAACAATAATGGATTTATCTAAACTAAGTGATGAAGATCTTGAAGCATTAAAAAGCGGAGATCTAAGTAAAGTAAGTGATGAAGGCTTGGCTCATTTGCATGAGCAAGCGGCTGAAAGTCCACGAGCACAGATCAATTCTTATGCGGCTCCAGGTGCTAAAAACATGCCCAGTGGAGCTGTCAGTCCCGAAGAACAACAAGCCGAGGACAATCGCAATAGAGCATTAACTATTCCTACTGCCGTTGGTGCGGTTGGTCAAATGGCTTATGAACATCCTGGCATTGCCGGTGCGGCGTTATCTGCACCTGTTACAGTTCCATATGCTTTACGCATGGGACAAGGAGCGGTAAATGCTGCCACTGCTTATAGCAATAGTCGTAATGCACAAGCGTTAGCTGATTTAGCTCATCAAGCACGTATGGGTGGTAACCCAATTGATCCTGCACGCCTGCACGAAGCCTATCAAAATGTTGCCAGTAGAATGGGTGGTA
>Ga0214219_1000405_pt1 | contig 18567 bp, 12 predicted proteins | sample TroBogypolimnion_26_FD_153057 | JGI IMG/M metagenome (GOLD analysis project Ga0214219, IMG submission 153057) | Freshwater microbial communities from Trout Bog Lake, WI - 25JUL2007 hypolimnion | ecosystem: Environmental > Aquatic > Freshwater > Lake > Hypolimnion/Profundal zone | place: Trout... | reverse complement strand
AGGAGTGTGCGGCCAATAATTTCATGATTTCCAGTTGCGCTGGATCGAGCCTGCGGGGTTGATGATCCATCAGTATCAGCGTCCCGGCGGCCATTCCGTCAGAAGCGCGAATTGGTGCCGAAGCATAGAATAGGATGCCTGGTTCATCAGCAACCAGCAAATGGTTGCCCAGCCGTTCATCCTTTCTGGTATCCGGAACCTGAATTACATTTTCACTTTGAAGGATGGAAAACAAAGACAATAAGTTTTCAACAGACACTTCACGAACTTTCAAACCTGTGCTGGTATTGTACCGCAAACTGATCCCATCCATGAAATGCAACGCAGCAATTGGTACTTCAAATATTCTGGAGGCCAGCAAGGCCAATTCATCCAATGACTTTTCAAACAAATTTTCTGTCTTCGAACCATTTGCCGATACCTCAGCATTTTTGGCCTCATTGGTTGGTATTATGGAAGAAATCATACATTCGAAATTTTACAGGACCATTACTAAATCTTTTATCCCAATTGAAATTTGCCGATGCAGCTCCATCAATGGAATCATCTTCGTCAAAAATAAACATTTTATAGTTTAACTAACATAATGTTATTTACGCACTGCCCTTCAGAATGTTTATTTGGCAAGGAAATTCCAATTCCGAAAACTTATCAAATGAGATAAATCAGTCAACATATTTTATCAAGTCACTGAATATGTGTATATTTGAAATCTGTCAAAAATTTCAGGTATGAGAAAATTTTTTACATGGTCGATAGTTGCCCTCGCCTCTTTCGGCCTTTTCCAGGGAGAAGCCATCGCCAGAACACACATTAGGATTTTGGTGGTAACAGGTGGCCACAGCTACGACAAAACCTCATTCGACGAAATGCTGAAAGGCCTTGGAAAAAACATCTCATATCAGGTGATTGAGTTTCCTGCTGCCTTCGACCAATTTCTTCCCGAAAACAGGGCAAATTACGATGTTTTGGTCTTTTACCACATGTGGCAGCAAATTACACCGGAGCAGAAAAAAATGTTGGCGGATTGCATCAGGGATGGCAAACCCCTCGTGGTACTTCACCACAGTATTTGTGCCTTTGACGAATGGCCGGAGTATGCACACATCGTGGGTGGAAAATATTTCCACAAACCAACGGTTTTGGAGGGCAAGGAGTATCCGGCCAGTACCTATCTGCATGATCTGCATTTCAGGATAAAAATTTCTGCAAAGAGGCATCCGGTGACAAGAGGGGTGAAGGATTTTGATGTTTATGATGAGACCTACAAAGGCTTTTATGTTGAACCTGGTGTGGAAACGCTGCTGACAACGGATGAAAAATCCAGTACCCCAGTCATTGGATGGACCAAGCAATATGGCAAGGCCCAGGTGGTGACATTGCAAAGCGGTCATGATACACCCACTTATCGGCTGGCCAGCTACCGAAAGCTGCTCCGGCAGTCCATCGAATGGTGCTATGAAGGCAGCGCCGGGAATAAACAACCATGATATGTCAAAGCATTACTATTTAAGCTGATAGACCTCGCTTCCCGCCAACAGGAAGCAACCGAGTCCAAAGTCCTCAAAATTTGGCACCCGATCGTAGGAAGTTGGCTGACTGTCGGATGGTTGTTTGCCGGTTCCCTGAACGTAGCCAAGGAATCCATTTTCGTGTACCGCCTCTTTTGCCATCGCATTCCATGCCTTCAGTACAACTGGCAGATACCTCCTTTTACCCAGAAAGCCGTTGTTGATACCCCAGGCCATTCCGTAGGCAAAAAGTGCTGTTCCGCTCAGTTCTTTACCCCCAAAATTGGATGAATCATGCAGGCTTGCGTTCCAGTAGCCATCGTTTCGTTGGATTGGAACCAACGCTTTTGCCATTTTTTTTAAAGTCTGAAGATATTCTTTGCGGTGGGGTGCATCCTTGGGCAATGCTTCCAATACCCTGACGAGGGCAGCAAAAACCCACCCATTTCCCCTGGACCAATAGCAATTTTCACCATTTGGTTCCCGGTAGGGAGGCACAAAATCTTTGTCACGCCACCACAGGTGATCCTTTGGATTGTAAAGTCCCTTCCCGCCCTGCACGGTCTTGCTGTGGTTGTACATCTGGTACATCCGCTCGAAATAACGATTGTCCTTGTAGACAACGCCTAGTCTTGCAAACACAGGCATGGCCATTTGCAGGGCATCAATCCAGGTCCAGTCGTCGACCTTGTCAGAAGCCAGCATCAGATCAATAGATGCCTTTAAATCCCTGATTCGTTCGGGTTTTTTATCGATGGCACATAGATCCAGATAGGTCTGCCCACAGCATTGGTTGTCGGCATTCCTGGTTTGGATACCTCCATTCAGTCCCCACTGGTGTGAATCGCCCCAGGCTATGGCATAATCGTAATAGGCCTTGTCAGGATTTACATGGTAAAGAGCCATCAAACCTTCGTAATAGACTGCGCGTGTCCAGATATGACTGGGACGGGTTTTGTCGTTGACAATGACCTGACCGGGATCCGGCCATTTTTTCATGAAATAGGAATTAGCAAGTACCATTTTATCCATGATCTCCTTTTGGGAAGGAAGAATTTGGGCTTCGGTCCACCCTGCTGATAGCAATACCTCAACCAGTAAGAGGATTATTTTGGCATTTTTCATCATTTGTTTGTGTTTGACTGACAATTATAAATCGCAACATTTTTTACTCTTCCCTCAACTTGTGTACTTTCCGTCCAATCCCATGCAATTCTCCTACTTTCAAAATTTCTGCACGGAGGCTGCTTTTATTTCCTCTGCAACCCCGGGGTAGGATTCTCACCATCAAATCATCTTGGTCGAAAATGTTTATTCCCTAAGTCACCCCAGTCCATCACACTTAACGCTTATTTTTTCCAACCAGTCATCCCAGTCTTCCTAGTCTACCTGTCTTCCCGGTCTCAATTCTTTCTTGTGATCCGGTAGAGTCCACAGGCATGAGCCCTGATAAGCGGTGAAAACGCTTTCGAAAATTTCCCAAGCATTTTACCCGACCACAAATCCCGGATGCTGTAGACTTCGTTCCATCCAAGTTGACCAAGATCAACGGCTATTTTCTCACCCAATGCAGCAGTCGAGGAGACAGGATCCGAGGCATTGAATAACGCCAAGAATGTGTCTCCCGTTTTGGGATCAGTGGCCGTCCAGGCGATTTTCCCGTCATGGCTGAAAAGCTGCCTATTGCCCGAGCTGTGCTGGTTCACATACAACACATCCCGGTTGGTCAATAGCTTCAAGGTGAATTCGTCGTTGTCGGGAAGGTTGCCACCAAACATCAGGGGTGAACGAACAATGGCAAAAAGGGTCATCACTGTCAACTGTTCATCTTTCGTGAGTGAACTCATGCGGTCGTTTCCACGCTCGGCGCGAAGACCGATGTGCCCCAGCGGCAACATATCGCCATCCGGGAAATGGCCGTCACCGGAGTGGACCGACCAACGGTCGCACACTTCAAATTCTTCCTTCACCTGCTTCCAGTTGTCCCACAAATCATCCACAATCCGCCACATGTTGGCGTTGGATTGGATGTGGCCAGCATCGGCCATGGGTGTCTCTCCGGGTGAAGTACTCAGCACAATTTTGCGACCGGTTCTGTCGATGGCTTTGCGGATCAATTCAATCTCTCCCCGATGATAAGGCCTCGTGAGATCATCAATTTTCACGAAATCCAGTCCCCAGGAGGCATACAAGTCAAAGAGTGAATTATAATATTCCTGTGCCCCAGGTTTGGTACAATCGACCGTATACATATCCTTCAGCCATTTGCAAAGTAGGTCTGTATTGTAGATATCCGCCGCCTTGAACGAGGTGGCAAAAATAGGAGTATTCCTCTTTACTGCCTCTTTTGGAACTCCTCGCATGATATGAATCCCAAATTTCAATCCTTTGCTGTGAAGATAATCGGCCATGGGTTTAAATCCTGCTTCATTGGCTGCCGAGGGAAATCTGGCGGTACTCGGCAGGAAGCGCCCATATTCATCCATCACGAATACGGGATCTTTTTCGTTGTAGCCATGTGACTTGTCGTTGTCAACATACCACCTGATGTCGATGACGATGTACTCCCACCCGAATTTTTTCAGGTGAGCGGCCATGTAATCCGCGTTGGCTTTGACTTCGTTTTCTGTCACGGTAGGCCCATAGCAATCCCAACTGTTCCAACCCATCGGAGGAGTCGAAGCCCAGGAATGAAAGTCTACGGTTTGCCCTGATGCCAGGAAATTCAGGAATAGAAAGGCTATGGACAGTAAAAAGGCATTTCTCATTTCAAACATTTTTTAGGCATAACTGCAATTGCTACTTGCTATCCAAAAGTTGCAGGGAGCTATCGTTGATTTCGATCCGGTGTGTTTTCAACAGTTCAATCATTTCTGCCCCGGCGAGCAAAACGGGTCCATAACCATGGGCGGCATATACATTCACGGGCCGGTAATAGTAAAACGCCGGATCAAATCCCATTCCTGTCCCTACGCAGGTACCCTCCACCTCTCCTTTTTCGTTCACCTTGCTGGCAACTGCATTCCATGCGAGGCAGACCATCGGTCCATAGACTTTTCCATCCACGTATCCACGGTCAATGGCCCTGGCAATGGCGTAGGTATAAATGGCCGTTGCAGAGGTCTCCAGGTAAGAATCATTTTTGTCTAACAACTGATGCCAGAATCCCTTATCCGACTGGAAATTCGCCAGTCCGCGAATGTGTTTGCGCAGCTGCTCCATCACCTGGCCGCGCCCCTGGTGGTTTTGGGGAAGCACCTCCAGTAGCTCCACCATGGTCATGACTGCCCATCCGTTGGCTCGTGCCCAGTGAAACTGAGGGTGCTCATTCATGCCCTGGATCCAGCCGTGCATGAAGAGGCCCTTCTCGCTGTTGAACATTCGTTCAGAAAACTGGAGGACCTGTTTGACAGCATCATCGTAATATTTCGATTCACCTGTCAACTTACCCATTTGGGCCAGTGCAGGAACGCCCATAAAAAGGTCATCCAGCCATAGTGAATTGGGTTGCGGACGGTTCCGCGCCAGCGTACCGTCCTTCAAACGGAACTCCTTGTTGGTGATGTAGTCCATGTATCCCTCAATCATCGGTTTGAGATTCCCGTCGAAACCCTGTCGCTGCAATTTGATCATGGCCGCACAGATGGCTCCGCAATCATCGAGTGCCTGCGGATGGAGTGTACGGTACATCACGTGACGCAACTCGGGCCGCCGCTCCTCCAGTTTCAAAAATGCAGGACGGATCACAGACAGGAATTTCAACCGACTCCTGGTGTAGGCGGCATACCTGGGATCACCGGTAGCCTGAGAGGCAAGCAGCATTCCGGCATAGGTGACTCCCCATTCGTAACTGACCAATCGAAAATCGCCGGGTTTGAAGATGGTATTTTCGTCAATTTTTGAATAATTGGTAATCTCCTCCCCTGTCACCTTGTTGATCAGAGCAGCAGGGGTTGACTGGCTGAGATAGTTGAAAATTCTATCCAGCACGCCGATGATCTGCTTTTCATCCGGTTTGCCATATGGTGTCTCATAGGCAGGTTGAATCAAATGGAGGGGCGTGGTGGCATCATTTATTTTCTGAGCCTGCACACAAATGACCAAATTACAAATCAAAAAAAAGGATAGGATCAATTTCATGTTTCAATTTTTTTTATTTCCGGACGATCCGGAAAACCGGAAAATATTAGGACAAGGATGGAAACTTCAATTCAGCTGGAAAGGAGTGATGACGACAGGTCCAAGCAAACCGGAAGGCATAGGCTTCCAGTTCGATGCATCGAACGATTTGTAATCTATGTTTACAAAATTAATTTCGTGGTAATTGCGCCAGGTAACCTTTTGCTGATCCATTTGCCGGATGCGGTTGGCCATCAGGTTGGCCACCTCAATCTCTATGCTGTTGCTTCCCGGTTTGAGAAATTTTCTGATCCTGGTGCAGAAAGGAATGCTCCATACTATTCCGGCATCCTTCCCGTTGATCCAAACATGGGCGCTCTCGCACACCTTGCCAAGACTGAGCAGATATTCACCTGCGAGACTCCCTGTCAAATTAAAAGTGGCAGCGTATCTGGCCGAACCGGAGAAATTTCTGGCTGAAGTATCCGGAAGAGCGGTCCAAGACACCAATTGACGAAGTTCGGCAGGAGCCGGAAGTACTGCACCCCCGTCAGTGAACCGAAGGTCCCATGGACCTGCAATTGTTTCAGGAGTCTTTGGTTTTCCCAAGTATTTCCAATTTTCAGCCGATAATTTGGCGGCAGAGGCCAGTACAAAAATGGACTCTCCCGGTTGTAGCTGAATGCGGACCCTCAGGACCATATTTTCCAGTTTCGTTTGCGCTATTCCAGTTTCACCATTTTGGGGATCGAGCAGCAGACAAGAGCTCCCTCTTTCGTTCAGGGGCAGAAACTGGTCGACCGCTTCCGCGGAATGATTCACCAAATAGTAATAAACTCCTGATTCACTCTTCCTGCAAATGTAGCCAAGTCCTGCATCCACAAGCTGCTCCCTGTTGATCGTTTTCCATGCGAGTGCGGCTTCCAGATTTTCTGCCAGCAAAATTTCGCCATCTCCCATCTTCGTTGCCTTGATGCTGTCTGTTACGGCAGAAAACTGCAAACACTTTATGGTTTCCACCTGCTGCTTTTTGAGCGCTTCAAGATTCATCAAGCCGGGGACCTCCTCGGGCATCTTTTGAAATACTACTTCGGCCCCGTTTCTGGCTAATTCCACCAATCGCTGAAGCGTTGCCACCGGCATGTATTTTGCTGCCGGCACGACAAGTGCCCGGTAGGTGCTGCCCGAATTTGTCGTGATTACACCATTTTTGACAGAGATGCCATTCAACAGTCTGTCGGAAATGAAATCGAGTGAGTAACCTCTTTTCATCAAGGCCTTCACATCCTTGCAAAAAGGTGTCGGATAGAGCCATTTGTTGATCGAATGAATGGTAAGTTGCAGGTCCGGCGTATCCGGAGCCATCCAAATATCGTAAATCGGCCAATAGACCAGCAGGTCGTTGCGTGGCACTCCGGTTTGCAGGACAGATTGGCAACGGGTGATGTATTCGTTCAGTCCGCTGATGTGCGGCCAAAAGGTATTGGAAGGTGAAAAGTTGACGGAAGCATAGAAAAGCCATCCCGGCCAACCTGCTTCCGCCGGGGAGTAAGCGGTACCATGATAATAAACATGGTTGACTCCCGACAAAAATGCCTGTTCCACCTCAGGTTTGCATTGGGAAAGAGATACCCTGAAATGTTCAGCCAACCAGGTGAAGGTTTCGCTGGAGGTGATCCTTTTACCCGAAACATGTGCCGCTGAGGAGGCAAATTTCATCATCACCGGATCCGGATCAACGTTCCGAACATCGGAGCTGTCACGCCGCAATCCGGGAATCGAGAAATGGCTGCTGCCAAAAGTCTCACATTCCGGAATGTCGACAGTGGCATAAAGATCCAGCAGATTGCCCGGTGAACCATGGGCCTGGTTGCGTGTGAGACTGCCTTTGCCGTGTGCCCACCTGGTCCAGGTTTCCGTGAAATTTTCACGCAACATGTCGGAAATGGTCTCCCTGTAGTCGCACTGCACCCTTCGGGAAATATCTGTTTTGGGCTCTTTTTCTGCCAATTCCCGCAGGTAGGGTTGCAGGGAATAAAAGTGCCTGTTCAAAAATTCCATAAAAACATTGGCACTCCAGTTGGTTCCAAACAACTCATAGCTATCGTTAAAAAAAGAGTGGACCCCGTGGTTGTCATTTTGAAAGGCTGAATCAAAGCGTGAAAGGTAAACATTGACTGCCGCCTTCGAGAAGTGGTCAAAAGTTAGCCCTTCACCCCCTGGAGCTGCCCGTTTGACTGTCTGGAGGGTTTTCCCGCAAAATGCAGCATAAATTTCCCAATCCCCTTTTTGGGCCGGCCAGTTCAGCGTCCCATCCGACTTGACAAGTAGGGTGAGATCCTTGATTCTCCGATCGGGACCATAGGCAGTGACACACTGAAGCTGAACGCCTGCTTCGCGCTGTTTTGGATCGGATGGAACGATCCGCTCCATGAATTTCATCCCGCTTTTCAGAGAATATCTTTGTATCACCATTTTGGCGGCAGCCAGTGGAAGTGTGATCTGAGGACCACCGAAGGGCCATCCTGTACCCGTATTCATATCAATTCCCATTCCGTTTTTTTTCGCTTCGCGAACTGAAACGTCCAGCATCCGCATCCACTCAGGCGAAAGATAGGAGAGGTATTTTTTTTCGAAACCCACGGCTCCATAAATGGGGGTGATTTCCAGGCCGCCAAAACCTGCCTGCCCATATTTGACCATCAAATCGGTCAGATTGGACTCGTCCACGGCACTTCCCATCCACCACCACCGGCTCCAGGGCTTGGTCTCATTGGATATTTTGGGCCAGTTAGTCAACCTGTTGTTGGATTGACTATGGCAGTTGATCCCGATCAGAAGGAAGACAACGAGTGCTACTGAAATGCGGAACCCGGAATTTTTGTTCATGGTTGTCTGGATTAATTGGTTATAAAATATCGGCCAATATATTATAGCAAAATCACTGATTAACAGATAGATGCATTTTACACTTCTGCCCTGAACCGCAAGAAAATCAGATAAATATCATCTGCATGTACTTTCCACTCAGATTGCCATTCAGTTTTGAATGAACAAATCCAATGCTACAGAAAGGTCAAAAATACGTTTATTCCGGGTAGAAAACCATTGAAACAGCGGATATTCCGGTATCTTTTTCCTGCTTTTCAGCATGCCGGTCACTAATCAGCGGGTTTTCTGCTTAAGATCAAAATCGTGGAAATGAAAATCCCCCTTGATGCATCCAATTAAACACAACAAGGGGGAATCCAGCTTTTAGTAATTTTTTGCTAACTCAACCAAACATACAGGGATAAGGTGACGACTGCCAGAAGACTCCAATGCAAGCGCCAATCCGACAACCCTTCAAAAGGTGCCACACCCTTGGCATAGTTGATGGTGGTCTTCTCCAGTTTTTCGGGAGCCGTTTTTTCCGTGAAGGATGAGACGGCAAAAAGTACCGCTGTAATCAGCATCTCGGCCCAGAGTCCGCGGAAGCCGAAGTTTAGGGTCATCTTGTGGTGCAGGATCGGAAAGATCTGCTTGCCGACATCGGCTCCCATCAATTGATCCACTACAAAGATGGTCGCAAGAACAACTCCCACCAGGACAGATGCCATGGCCCCCTTCATGGTCACTTTTTTACTCACGATCCCAAAGAAGATTGCCGGGAAGACAGGAACGACGAGATAGGCAGAGATGGTCTGGAGGTATTTGTACAATCCTTCATCATTTTTGTAGACAAGGTAGGCGGCTCCAAGTCCAAGCAAGGTCACGCAAACAATCACATACCGCCCGAGGGTAACCTGCTTCTTCTCTGTAATGTTCGGCTTGAACTCCAGTACAAAATCCCTGACCACCAAAGTCGACACCGAATTCAGTACCGCAATGAGCGAGTTGATCAATGCAGCTGCAAGGGAAGCCAGCAAGAGTCCTCTCACCCCGGTCGGAAGCAATTTATTCAGCAACAAAACAAAGGTCTGTTTAGTGCCCTCTCCCTGCAGTTCATTGGGGAAGAGTGCAAAAGCGATGACGCCCGGAAGTGCAAAAATAAAGATGGGCAAGAGTTTCAGTGTCGTTGCCAGCATGGCACCCCAACGGGCATTGTGCAAGTCCTTGGCGGATAGCGCCCGTTGCACATTGACCTGGTCGATCCCCCAATAAAAAATACCCGCATAGAATGCCGTGGCAAGGATTCCCCAGAAGGGGTAGACCGGATCATCGATGGGTTTGGAAATCTTCATCATTTGGGGAACTTTTTCCATCAGACCATGCCAGCCGCCAATCTTGTCCAATCCGAAGAAAAGCATCGTGGAAGCGCCTATCAGGATGACAAAGACCTGGATGGTGTCGGTATAGGCTACCGCCGTAAACCCTCCAATGATGGTGAAAGTGGCTACGGCTATTCCGATGATAAATATGGTAGTCATGATGTTCCAGCCAAGAATGCTGTTCAGCACCAGCGCCCCGGCGAAAAGGGTGAAGGCTAGTTTTGTCATCACGCTGATCACCAACATCAAACCCGAGAAAAAGGTTCGTGCACGACGGTCATACCTGATTTCCAGAAATTCAGGTATCGTGAAGATTTTATTCTTGATGTAATAGGGGTACAGTATGGCACAGGCAAATCCAAGTGTGATGGCAGTGGTCAACTCGACAGAACCCGCACTCAATCCGTAACGATAGGAATCTCCGGAAAGGCCCACCAGGTGCTCTGCCCCAATGTTGGTGGCAAACATGGAGGCTCCTACAATCGGCCAGCCAAGCCTTCTTCCGCCCAGAAAAAAGTTGGAGCTGTTTTTGCTGGCCTTCTTCCGGTAGGCCATGATCAGACCGAAAGAGAGACTCCCGATGATAACGATGGAAAAGATGAACCAATCCAGCGAGGTTAGTACTAAATTCATGAATTGTTGGTTTAGTTATTGTAATAGAAGTGACTAAAGTGAGCTAAAGTAGTTGGATGATTTGCTGATAGAGATAGGGAATGGTCTGGATCTGGTTTCCTTCGATGTAGAATCCCTTGCCTCCATATGCCTGCGGTATACGGGTGACGATGCTTTTCTGGTCCCTGAAATAATAGCCGATGGTAGATTCGTTGGTGGCAGTCTCGGGATTGTAGTGACGCAGGTCGAAATTGGCTGTCAGGATGTCATTGGGGGTTTGATTCACATTTCCCACCATCGAGGCTGCTTTCAGGAACACTTCCGGACCCGTCACTGCACTTCCAACATTCAGAATGACCCCTCCCTGCATCAATTTGGAAACTTCCCGGGTATAGATCAAAAAATCCCTGCCGGAACATCCGCCTTTGGCGCATCCGTCGAACCAGAAGTGCTGATCAAGCACATCCGTGCCAATCCCTACGTGGACGGTGAATGGCACCCTTTTATCGTAGCAGGCCGCAGCAATGCTGAGTTCCGGATGGGCAAACACAATTTTCGAGGCTTCTATCCCAAGGTATTTGGCGACTTTCTTGCGAAAAGAGGAGTTGCACATCATCTTGCCCACCGATTCGCCGTAACCAAGCTTTTTCTTGTTGCCGACACTCAGGGCCGCATTGATGAAATTGAATTCGTAGGCCATCCCGAATTCACCTCTTTCCAGTGCCTGGGGAACATATTCACTGGTTTCGCCCATCAGTGCCAGCTCGAAATCGTGGATGGAGGTGGCCCCGTTTCCGGAGATGAGCGTGAAAAGATCCTTGCGAATCAAATCGACCAGCAACCTGTTCAGTCCGTTTTTCACCAGATGTCCTCCCGTAAAAAGTAGGATGGGTTGTCCCTTGGCCCTGCGCTCGATGATCTCGCGTGCCAGAGCATCGATGTTGGCTTTGACGGCTTCCGGCAAATCGATCTCAGCATCCAGGACCTCACCAATCTCCCTGAGATCTCCGTATTTTACCTTGTTGGTTCTTCCCTTTACCGGATAGGTTTTGATCTGTGCGGGATCAAATACTTCGTATCTTCCTTTGTATTTCATTTCGGAAATTTAATGTATTATTAAGTAAGTTGTTAGCTATTAGCTGTTGGCTATTAGCTGTTGGTGGTTGGTTTTGGCTAATGGCTAATGGCTAGCAGCTTTTTCAATCTATGGATACTTTGTATGGCTGCCCTTACCGTGTGGTAGTTGATCTTCCACGAGTGCCCCATGTGGGTCCAGATGGGATCCCCCTTCCGGGAAAGCAACGGATACCACTCGCCTACCCCTTTGTTTACAACCTTGTCGTAGATAAAACGATGAACATTTTTGTAGGCTTCCCAATATTTGTCAGGACCAAAAAGAATCACTGCATCCAGCAGGCCGATCAGGACCTCGGCCTGTTGCCAGAACTCCTTCTCCTTGTCGTATACACCGCCTGAATGCGGACCTTCGACATAGACTCCGCCAAATTCAACATCAATCCCATTGTCGACGGTATGGTCGTAAATAATCTTGAACAGCTCCTTGTAGTCGTTTGGATCCGACTTCAGAATTTCCAGGGAATGTAGCAGCAGCCAGGCAAATTCTGCATTGTGGCCGAAACAGGTGTTGTCTGTGGCATTTCCCTTTTGCCCCTCCTCAGAAAAGCGATCCCAGCCCCAGATGATGTCAAACTTGATCTGTGGCGCAACGGTCCAGTCCTTGTAAAACTGTGGAATCCCAGTTTTGTACACAGGGTGTATAATTTTGTTCAGCAGCAGGTCGATGTCTTCCAATAATTTTCTGCGATGTACCTCCAATCCCGTGCATTCGTACAGGGTTGTAAAAGCCTCCATCAGGTGCATGTGGACATCCAGCGTCTTGCGGTCGCCTCCCTGACTACCTGGTCCGCAGAGGGTCCAGTCTCGGTGAAACATCTCCCAATAACCGCCGTGCCGTGTATCGGCGCAATATTTCTGCAGCAGGTCAAAAACTTTTTCTGCATATTCCCGGCCACGGGAATCACCAGTGGCAAGGGTATATTCACTCAGACAATAGATGGCGAAGCTGTGTCCGTAGATGATTTTTCGGTCAATTTTGACCTCCCCTTTCCGGTTCATCATCCAGAAAAAACCACCATGCTTCGGATCCCACATTTTGTTGATCAGAAAATCAACGCCGTGTTTGGCCAGGTCTGCCAATTTACCCCCACCATAACCGGCCCTGTGCGCAGAGGAGATGGTATAGATACATCTGGTTTGGGCTATCAGGGATTTTTCATCTTCACCGGTATCCATTCCGTTTTTATCAAAATGGGTCAGGAAGCCGCCATGGACTTCGTCCTTCATCCGGGAGGTCCAAAATGGCAACAGTTCATTCAGCAGATGGTTTTCTGCTTCTGCCTTTAAAATTGAAATTTCAGTCTTGTTCATTGTATGTAGTAATTAGTCCATTCATCAGCCTGCGGAGATCCATACGGCACCAAAAACAGTCCGACCTCATTGCACCTTGCCTCCTTGAGTTCCTAAAATGATAAAAGAACGAGCAATCCGGAAATGAGTTCACATTTCCGAAATGTTATCGCCCTGCTTCCATCCAAAGAATTTTGGAAGTTGCCATTTTTTTAAAACACATCAATAGTTGTCCGATTCGCATGTAAATATAGCTTTTACCTGATTTTATTTTACCAAATAAGCGACTATTTTCCACTTTTTTGATTCAGCAGGCTTTGGCATATAAATTCAACTGATTGTGGTTCAATTTTCGACAACAAACTAACGATCGGGCAGACATTTATCGTGGTCAAAATTCAACTGTTGATACGAAAAATATTATCTTGGAGGAAATTTAAAGGACTATGAAAAGTTTTCTGTTTTTATTCATAATCGGAATGATCATGGTATTTTCGGTTCAAGGAAAGCCTGAAAGCAAACCGGTTCCACTATCCGTTACGAAAGAGAATTTCCCTGATGCCGATTATTTCACCATTTTCGATAGTACGAAGGTGGACATGCAGGAGTCGGGCCTGAGCTATTACCGGGAGCACCGGCTGATCAAAATTCTCACTGCAAATGGAGGAAAGCAATTCAATGAATGCAGGTTCGACTATGATCCGCTTTCTGCTTTTGCAGAGATTCAAAAAATAATCGTCTATTACAAAGATGGTCAGGTGAAAGAACTGACACAAAAGGATGAGGTTGATTACCCGGCACCCGCGGGCACCATCCTCTGGGGAGCACACCAGAAAATGGTCGAAATCGGCAGGTTGGAAGAGGGAGATGCTTTTGAACTTTTCACCTTCAAGAAGGGATTCACCTATGCATTGCTCGACCCACAGAGTAATGACGATCAGTACATCCCACCGATGAAGGGTCATTTCTACGACATCGTTCCATTTTGGGCCGATGCACCAACCCTCACCAAGGTCTACCAGGTGTCCATCCCAAATTCCAAGAAAGTTCAGTACCACGTTTACAATGGAAAGCTGAATGTTCAGGAGCTGAAGGGGGCAGATAAAACCACCTTTATCTTTTCACTGTCCAATGTCCTTCCGGTCAAGCCGGAAGCCAATATGCTTGCCGCTTCGGATATCTCACCCAAAGTACTGATCTCCACAGCCTCCGACTGGCAAGAAAAATCCAAATGGTTTTATACGGTGAACGAAGATTACAAAAGCTTCGAAGCAACGCCCGAAATCAGCAAAAAAGTTAAGGAGATTCTCGGTGGAGCAACTTCCGAGACCGATTCCGTCAGCCGGTTGACCCATTGGGTTGCAGACGAATTACGCTATCTCGGACTCTCTATGGGCAAAGGGGAAGGTTTTACCTTGCACAAGGGTAGCATCGACTTTCGCGACCGGCTCGGGGTTTGCAAGGACAAAGCCGGAATGTTGATTACGATGCTGCGGGCAGCCGGCTTCGAATCCTACCCGGCGATGACCATGGCCGGATCCAGGATCGACAGGATTCCGGCCGACCAATTCAACCATTGTGTCACCGTAGTGAAACTGCGGGATGGGAAACTCCATCCACTCGATCCAACCTGGGTGCCTTTTGTGCGTGAACTCTGGTCGAGCGCCGAACAGCAGCAGAATTACCTGCCGGGGATACCCTCCGGATCAGATTTGTTGGAAACTCCCATCTCCGATCCCAACAATCACTTCGTAAAAATCAGTGCTGCCTCAGAATTGAAACCGGACGGTACGCTTACGGGAGAGATTTCGGTTACTGCCGAAGGACAATCTGATGCATCGCTTCGCAGGATGTTCACTGGAGCAGGAAAAGCCTACTGGAAGAGCAACCTGGAAAACGAGCTGTTGAAGATAGCTCCGCAGGCCAGAATTCTAAGCAGTTCCTACGGCGACGATCCCTACAATTATCTTTCCGGGCCCATCCATCTGCAAATCAATTATGAAATCCCGGATTATGCCACTGTAACAGAACACGAAATTATTTTTGTTCCATTGGCTGCATCAGGCATATTTTCCTCGGCCATGCGCCATCTTTTCATCGACACCAAGCAGGAAAACAAAAATTATCCTTTCCGGGATGGTTGTTCGAGAAACATTGAAATTTCAGACCAAACCACCCTACCGGGAAACTACCAGATTGCCTGGTCACCAAAAATGGAGAAAGTGGAGGGGAAAGGAGCCTCCTTTGAAGGTTCCTATTCAGTGAAGAACAACCAGCTGCTGCTGACGGAGCATGGCATTTTCAAAAAACGGATCTATGCCAGCGAAGATTGGCCATCCTACCGGCTTGCCGTGAAAATGCAGAAAGCAGTTACTGAAAACCCAATCATTCTAAAACTGTAACAATATGTCATTGAAAAAAATAAAACTCACCTGGGTACTCATCGCCCTGATCTCATTTTCCTTTGGGCAAAGCGGTAAAAAGAGCTACACCGATGCAGATGCAGTCTATCTCAGCCTCACCAAAACCTTCGTGCTCAACAAGGACGGAAGTATGACCACCACTGTGGACAAGAGGCAAAAATTACTGACACACAGGGCTTTTCAAAGTGTGTACGGAGAGACAAGGATCACCTACAACCCGCAATTTCAAAAAGTGGTTGTTCAAAAAGCATTTACCGAAAACCTCCAGCATCAAAAAATTGAAACACCGCAGAATGGATACAACGACATTCTCCCCGGTTACAGCAACCTGCCAAAAGCTTTCAGCCACCTTCGTGAAATGGTGGTCACACACACCGGACTGGAACAGGGAGCCATCATCAACTGTCTCTTTGAAACAAAGACGGAAGCCGGAAAAATTCCCTGGCTGATGGGAGATGAACTCTTGCAGATGGAATGTCCGGTTGAAAAATTGACGATCCTGGTGAAAGTACCGGCAGGAACTCCGCTTTATTTCAAATCGCTCAACAGCAGTATTCTGCCAAAAATAGAAAAGGGAAGAGAGTTTGATTCCTATTCCTGGCAGTACTTTGATGTTCCACAGCGAAACAGGGAGTGGCATGCATCTCCCTATGGGGACCAGCCCCGACTGTTTTTTTCGACCGAAACGGATCATTTGACTACCTTAAAATGGCTGACAGATCAGGATGCATTTAAGGTGCGTTCTATCGATGCCCTGAAAAAAAATCTTGATCAAAAAATAGCGGCAGCAACTTCCACTTTGCAAAAAGCCCTGAAAATCCAGGACATTGTGGTCAGGGAGTTGAATAATACGCCAATTCCTCCTGCATTGCTGGCCTTTCGGATAAGGACTCCCGAGCAGGTTTGGCAAAGTAATACGGGAACTGCCCTGGAAAAATGTTGTTTACTGGCTGCCCTTCTCCGGACGGAGGGTATGGAGGCGGAGGTGTGTATGGTCCTTCCCACCGTTTGCAGGGAGGAGAGAATGGCCGGACTGATTTCGGGAGAACCCGTCGTATCCCTGACAACTGTACCTGAAGGAGTGATTTTACTCTCTGCCGACCATCTCAACTCAGGGAATTTTGAACTTTGCAACGAAAGCCAGATCATTCGTTCGCTGAATTCAGATAAAGAAATTGCCCCGTCAGGCGATGCTCCAAACAAGATTGAAGTAACAGGGAAATTCACACTTGCCCTGGATGACAAAATCACTTTTGAGCTGAATGGAACATTCTCCAATCGCTTTAATTCCTATTATGACCTGCTGCGCAACGGAGGAGTCGCCTCCAATCTTCTTCCCGGATTTTCGGGTCGGACGGTGACGACCACTCCCACCCAGTCTGAAATAAAGTTTGGCAGCGAAAAGGGAATGGCTGTTGAGAGCAGGGGAAAATTCAAATTCGTGGATCTTCCGGAGTGTGAAAACGGGCTATCCTCGCTTCATTTAAATCCACTACCCTATCAAAGAGTTTCCGGTTTGGATCTTGGATCTGCGTTGAGTGAGACCTATCATTTTTCTTTCCTGCTACCTGGTGGTTATCATCTTGCAAATCCCATCGATTTTGTTTCAGCCAAAAGCGATATTGGAAGTCTCACACTCAATATCCGTCAGAAGGATAGCTTGGTTGAGGTCACGAAAACTCTCAGTTTAAACAAGCAATTTGTCAGCAAAGAGGAATATGGCTATTTCAGGGAGATGATAGACAAATGGTATACGCCAAAATTCAAGCGATTGCTCCTGGTGACTGAATAACTACAAAATAACATGAAGCAAAAGGGCAAGGAAATATCACTGCAGTATCTATTTTTTACCTTTTTGAAGATTGGGGCCATCTCGTGGGGTGGTTTCATGGCTTTGATTGCAGTGGTCCAAAAACAGTTGGTAGATAATGACAAAGTAATCCGGGAGGAGGTCGTTCTGGATGGAATATCGCTGGCTTCTGTCCTGCCCGGAGCGGTGGCCATCAATGTAGTCACCTACATTGGTTATCAGTTGAGAGGGTTCAAGGGAGCCTTTGTGAGCATGGTGGCAACCATCATCCCGGGATTTATATTGATAACCGGATTGGGAGTAATCTACTCCACCTATGGTGAATTACCCCTCATTTCCAGATTTTTCTTGGGGATTCTACCCGCAATTTCGGCCGTGATCCTGAGTGTTGCGATAGAGATGGCCAAAAAGCAGGTGAAAGACGGGAAGCAAGTTATCGTTTGCATTTTGGCCGCCATTTGCCTGCTGACAGTGCACTCATTCTGGGCTACGCTTGGAACAATTGTGGCCAGTGCCGTGACAGGATATATTTTTTATATGGTACCTATTCCAAACCGTGAAAAATCATCCCCCTCCAATTCACCGTTCAATTTTAAAAAGCTATTCATTTATAGTTCCTGCGGACTGCTTATCCTCTTTCTGTTTACCGCTTTGATACTCCTTCTTGGTCTTTACAAATTTGATTGGTTCAAACTCAATCAGACCATCTTCCTGACCTTTTCAGGAATGAGTTTGACTCTCTTTGGTGGTGGCTATGTGATTATTCCTGCCATGCAACAGGTCATTGTGGATGGATTTCACTGGATGAGTACCAAAGAGTTTGCAGATGCCATCGCCATGGGACAGATCACTCCGGGACCCGTCATTCTCACAGCAACTTTTATTGGATATCGCGTAGCCGGGATATTGGGCGCATGCGTAGCATCGGTAGCGATTTTTATTCCGCCTGGATTGGTGATGTTGCTCTTAACAGGATTTTTGAAGAGGATAAAGGATTCCCCGGTCATCACGGCCATTTTCAAGGGGATGCGGCCGGCCATCATTGGCATGATTTTCTCGGCTGCATATACTGTAGGGAAGGGAGCAGAGCTCATTTGGCCTTCGGCTGCCATTTTCCTTTTGGTACTTATTTTGTTGGTGAAGTTCAAAGTCAATGTGCTCTACATGATTCCCCTGGCAGGGGTTGCCGGCATACTATTCTTCTAGTTTCCCATAGACCCGGGAGAAAAGTGTCGCGTTGAGAACCAAGAGTCGAGCGATTTATCATCTCCCTTCGGCTATGCTCAGGGATCGGTTCCCTCATCTCATTTTCCTACCCTCTAATCTCGATCGCTGCGCACTTTAGCCTTTTGCCTTTAGCCCCGGTCAGTGCAAAAAGAAAGCCCCGGCTCAATAAAGAACCGGGGCTTGGTTTA
>Ga0214219_1000399_pt1 | contig 18719 bp, 9 predicted proteins | sample TroBogypolimnion_26_FD_153057 | JGI IMG/M metagenome (GOLD analysis project Ga0214219, IMG submission 153057) | Freshwater microbial communities from Trout Bog Lake, WI - 25JUL2007 hypolimnion | ecosystem: Environmental > Aquatic > Freshwater > Lake > Hypolimnion/Profundal zone | place: Trout... | reverse complement strand
TCGGAAAACCCACCTACCGGGATTCTAACCAATACCTTGTTCCATCCACGGTGCAGACTTACCTGTGTGGGTGCCCTCAGTTCAAAATTTTCATCCGTATAAGGAATCTCCCTGGATGTTGGTTTCAGGCCACCAGTTTTCCACACTGGCGGGGCAATCCTCGCGTTATTCAGCCAAATGGAACTCTCTTTGTAATCCCATTTCCCGGCAGGTGGAGTTGCATCACTTTCTGATCTGCCAAAATTGTGAAATCCGATCCACATACCTGCCTGCTGATCCTTGGGCGAATAGACTTCCGTGAAGGCGTAGGCAGTTGAATTTGGCTTTGGATCCGCATAAAATGAAGGAGCCATTTTCCCCCAGTAATGCCTCAAATAAATGGCCGCACCGTAGGCAAGCTTCGTCGCATATTCTGCCCCCTCAAAATGATAAACGGCAGCAATTTCCTGCTCTGGTGGAAATGCTGTTGACAGGTTTCCCTTGTTGGGAAAAGCATCGGTGATTCGCCAGCAGACATTGCTCTGCCTGACATACGGGAATGGCAGTCCTGCAAAATATCTATTTTTGTGGTCAAGCAACCTATTCTCAAAGCCTCTGAACGACTCAAAGGTCATATCACCCGGCTGATCCGTGCAAAGAGACCAATCCTTTTTTGGTACCCCACCTCCGCACCAGAGTCTTTCGGCAAAGGTGAGCATCATCGGATAAAAATCATTCTGCAGCAACAGCTGGTGATCGGAAGCAGAGATGCGGTCGTTCCAGAGACACATGATGCCACCCAGCCTTTCATTGCTGCCGGCGATTGTGTCGCAAACTTGCAGGCTGAAAATTCCTTTCAGGTCTGCAAAAGGATCGGTATGATTGATGTAATAGAACCTGGAATCAACTACGCTGGTGCCCTTTAACGGCTTCACGCTTCCTGTCCACATTTGGCGCACTCCGCCCGGACCATTGTCGGCTCCTGGCAACCAGCCCACGGGTTCCTTTTGGTGATTGCGGACGATCTGAACCATCTCCGCAACAAAATTTTTATCCCGAATCTTTACTTCATCAGTGCCCAGATGAATAAACGGGACTTCAAACAGATCGCACATCTCTGCCAGCAGCTTCCCGACCAGCACTTTCCCTTCCGGGGATTGCATGTCCACTCCTGTTGCGCGCTGAAAAGCGGCACTGTGGCCCGGCATATCGAATTCAGGGATTAGCAGCACCTGATGGTCTCTGCAAAGCTGAACCAGTTCCCTGGCCTCCTGTTGAGAATAATATTTTCCCGGGTGGCGCTGCATCGCAGCAGCATTTGTGAGTGAAGGCAACACCTTGCTTTCGATTCGCCAGGCCAAGTTCTCCGTCAGGTGCCAGTGAAAGACATTGATTTTGTAATGGGAAAGCAGTTCAATCTCACTTTTCAGCTCTTCGAAGCCTATGTAGCTACGGCCCGTGTCGTGCATGAATCCGCGAAAGCGGAAAGCCGGCCAGTCGACGATGTCACATCCACAAAGGTGGTTTCCGGAAGAATTCCTGACAATCAACTGTCTCAGCGTCTGAAGGGCATTGAATACTCCGTGGTTTGCAACTGCCCTGACCTCAACTTGGGTCGAATCAATGTGAATCGCATAAGCCTCCTCTTCTGCATAGGGATCATTCGAAACAGCAGTCACTTTTTTGATGTGCACCAGAATTGATTCTCCCGACTTTGGAGTGGACACCTTTCCCGGCAGGGAGAGTTCCTTGCAAAATTGAAGGATAAATGTTTGATCGAATGCCTTATCCAGGATAATTTCAGCTCGTCCGGCAAGTTTGAATTGTTGGCTATTCCAGGAAAGTTTCTGTGGCATTGGCAAAAGTGATGGCTCCCCGGATGCCATCAGCATGCAGGGTAAAATCACAAAAACCGTTGTCAGGAAAACTGCCAGTTTCATGCTTTCGCACCAATTTGAGTTCATTTTTTAAAAATCTCCTCTACTCCGATTTCCTGAAAATAGAGATCTTTTGTTCCTTCATACAGGATTCCTATGGTGTGGTCATCGACCATGGTCAGGCAGGAATAGCCAAACGAATCGGCACTGTTGAGCTCGGTCTGGTATGCGATCGGCCAGGTAGTACCTTGATCTAGGCTTACCTTGAGGGTCATGTGTGCCCTGGAAATTTTATCGTTTGGATTTGAAAAGAAGAGTACATCCCTGGAGATGCCATCTACCATCACTTTGGCGGCGAGGATACTGGCCTGGCAATTTGACTCGGGCAAGGCCGAGTTGGAAGAGCTGTGAACCGTCCAGGTTTGACCCAAATCGCGGGTAATGGCAACGGCCCGGCCGTTGTTGTCTCCCTTTTCAGTTTTGTTGCGATCGTCGCGCATGTTGAGCATCAAGGAACCATCCGTCAACTGAACGATCTGCGATTCCGTGGTATTGGACTTGGCGCCTGCTCCTACAGACCAGGTTTTTCCGTGGTCCTTGCTGTAGATGATGGTTGAATAGGGAACTTTCTGGTCGTCCTTGAACTGCGCCGGAAAAACAAGTGTACCGTCAGCGAGCGTAATACCTCTTCCGGGGCCCTGAAAAAACAGGTTCCATGCTGGATTTTTGCACTGTTCTGTGATGTTGATGGGTTGTGACCAGGTCAGGCCGTCGTCTTCACTTTTGGCCATCACGAACTGGCCCGTCTCGCCGGGTTTCATCCCTGATTTGGATCCGTTCCAGGCAGTCTGTCCGGGAATGCCGTTGACCCAAAGTCCGGCAACCCAGATGGTGTTTGTGGTCTTGTCGACCAGTACGCAGGGATCACCAACGCCGTTTTGCTCCTGAGGCAAGCCGCCAAAATCTCCCATATCCAGCACTTTTCGCATCGCAGACCAACTTTGACCGCCATCCGTGCTCCTGCACATGCCGACATCTATATCGCCCTGGAGATCTGCACCATTCAGGTTGCGGTTGTCATAAACGGCGATCAGGGTACCCTTGTTGGTGGTGGTTAATCCAGGAATACGGTAGGTATTTACCTGGTCTTGACCCGCCGCACGAAGTAAGAGGGAGGGACGGTTGGAGAATTTTGATTGGGGGACGACTGTCAGCACTGTCTGGTCGCTGAAAGTGAGTACAGCCTGCTGAAGATCAAAATGATCTGTCAATAGCGGACTGCTTTTGAAGGAAAAATGAAGCGTAAAAAAATTTGTACCATCCGTCATCGGGGCATTGCCATCAATTTCCGGAATACCGGCCATTGTTTGGGTGGACCCGAAAATTGAATTTTGAGCATTTGTTCCAACCACGGATATGGCAGCGATTGAGCCTGTTTTACTGTCGGCTGTAAATTGAATTTTTACGCTCTTCAGAAAAATGGTTTCCGATCCTGCAGCATAATTTTTGATTTTCAGGTCAAACAGCACGTTGTCGTAGCTGCCGGAAAATGCAGGAACTCTCCTGGGAATCAGGTCAATGCCAGTAATCTTTGATTTTTCCGCCGGCGGCGGAATGCTCTTTGTGCATTGCGTGAATGCGATGATCAGCATCATGGTTAACATAACGACTCTCATACTACTGCTCATTTGAGTTGGGGAAAATAGGTAAAACAGTGCATTCTACCCTTAAAAAGGGCGCAACTTCTTCGAAATTTATTGCATTTACCAAATGATTGGAGATTTTAAAGAAAAGAGGCCAGGGCTTCTGGACCTCTTTTCTACATCCAACCATGTATCAACTACTACCTAAATCTAATATCCGCTCGTTTGGACCAGTTTTGGATCCTTGCTCAAGGTATTAACGTCTACAGGCATCAACAGTTTGTATGCTTCGCTTGCTCCCAGCAATGGTGCTGTTCTTGCATAAAGAACGGAAGGAGCCGATGAGAAGGCAAGTGACTTGCCGGATGCATCCTGCATGCGAACAAGGTCAAACCATCTTTTGTTTTCGAAGACGAATTCCCTGTCCTTCTCTGCCAGGATCGCCAGCTCGTTGGCTGCAAAGCCCTGGTTGGTGTACACTGGATAGGCGGCACCGTAGGCTCTTTGGCGAATCTGGTTGATGTAGCTGGATGGGTCATCTCCCTTTTTGTTGGCGACTTCGGCCAGCATCAGCAGTACATCGGCATATCGGTAGATCGGAATGTCATCGCAATAGACCCTGCTTCCCGCGGAATTGATCGTTCCCAGGAATTTCCGCAGGATGGTCCCATTGACTGAAAGCTGACCACTCTTATCCTTGTAGTAAAAATCCAGAAAGGTTGCATCACGGCGAGTATCCGTTGCGCTGAAGGCCTGCCAGAAAGGAAAATCGTATTCATTTCTTTGCAATCCGAGATTGGTTTTTAAGGCCAGTGTATCACCCATTGCCCTGCCGGTTTTGGTATAGGCATTGGAGATAAAGGTCACGTCATATACAAACTGGGAAGCATTGTTGGCTGCTTCAGGGTCTACAAAGCGCAAGGCAAAAATAATTTCGGCATTTCCCTTTTGTCCATAGGCAAAAACATTCTTGAAGCTTGGGAGCAGGGAGAACACAGCCGAATTCTTCACCATGTTCAATGCGGTTTCGGCAGTGGTGATATCGGAAGTCGATGGAACCTGGTCGCCCGTGGTAACTTTTGCCGACCACAGGTAAACCTCGGCTTTCAGCATTTGGGAGGCATAGACCGACCAAACCGATTTCTGATCCGTCATCGTGGTATTGGAACCAAAATTGGTGATGGATTTATCGATGTCAGATTTGATGAAATCTAGCGTAACTTTTGGAGAGGAGCGTTCCAGATAGAGATCCGGGGCACTTGTCACCCCGTTGATGACCTTCACATCCGTGACAACCGGAACTCCACCGAAGGTACGGTACAGCCAGAAGTAGTTGAAGGCGCGGATGCCGTACAGTTGACCCAGATAATACTGACGGCTGGCGTCAGAGAGGAAAGTACACTCTTTTTCAACCTTCTGAATGGCCAGGTTGACATTCAGAATTTTCCCATAGAAGCTGGCCCAGCCGGTCAAGCCGGGTTTGTCCTTGGTAAATCCCTCATCGATGAAAGGACTGATGTAGTTCATACTGACACTGGTTGTCGAAACACTTGGTGTCAGTTTAAGTGTTCCACCCCTGACCTCTCCCATCAACCAGAAATTGATGCTGTTGTCCCTGATTTGTTTGTGGATGCCGTATATATAGCCTTTAACCTGGGCCTCGTTGTTCCAGAAGTTGTTGCTTCCGTACCAGTCAAGCGGTGCCAAATCCATCTGTTTGCAGGAGGAGATGAGCAAGATCAGGACCGCGGCGAACGTAAAGTATTTTACTTTTTTCATGATCATACCTATTTTGTTGTTTGCTTGCATTATTAACCGGATCAAAACTTGATATTTATACCAGCTATCACAGTGACCGGCAGTGAGTAGCCACCGTTGGTACCTGCCGTACTTGAGACCTCAGGTGTGTAGAGTTTGGAGGCAGTCAGGTAACCCAGGTTCTGGCCGGAAAGGGAAACATCAGCAGCCTTTACGCCGATGATCTTCATGATTTTCTTTGGCAGTGCATAGGTTAAAGTGACATCGCGGAAAGCAAGGTAACTGGCTTCATAGCAGAACATGCTGCTTTGTCTGGCATAGTTGCGTTTGTTGGTTTGATCCGCCCAGTTGTATTTTGGGAATGGTGCATCGGTATTGGTCGTAGTCCAGGTATTTTTTACCTGCTCCACTCCATTGAATGATCCCTGCATATCCCCCATGAACCAGGGGAGAATGGTGTCATACTGGTAGAAACCCAAAGCGTAGTCGGTCCGCACATAGAGTGTAATATCTTTCCAGGTCACAGTACTGGTGATACCGCCGAACCATTTTGGATCCGTATTTCCAATTTTTACCATATCGAAGTTGTCGATGACCCCGTCGCCATTCACATCCTTCCATTTCACATCACCCGGCTGTATTGGGAAGCCGGCTGCCTTTTGCGCATCCGTCATGGTGGCCCAGAGATCAGGCCCAAACAGAGGTTTACCCGTACTTCCGTTGTTACCGGTTGTGATGTCTTTCCGACTCCCGGCATTTTTCTCAACATCTGCAGCATCCTTGTAGATTCCCTCAGCCTTGAAGGCATAGAGGTCATTTGGCCTTTGACCTTCCTGCAAACCACCTACCCAAATAAGACTCTTGGAGGAGGGGTCATACACCTGAAAGGCACTTTGCCTGTTGCGATCCAATCCGTTGTAGGGCAATTTCATGATCGTGTTGATGTTGTAAGTGGCATTGGCCGAGATGTTCCAGCTCCAATCCTTGTTTTGCAACACTTTAAAGGACATGTCAATTTCAACACCACGGTTTCTGATCTCTCCGTTGTTGGAGAGGATGGAGGAGATACCGGATGACTCAGGCAGCGGAATGCTTGCAAATTTGTCGCTGGTAATACGGTTGTAAAAAGAGAAGCCGGTATTGATCTTGTTTTGAAGGAATCCCAAATCAGCACCGAATTCAACGGTCTTGGATTTTTCCCACCTCAGGTTTGGTGTGGCAATACTGCCGATGTTGTAACCAACCTGGTTGTTGTACAGGGTAGAGACATAGGATCCCTGAACTGTATAGGCTCCAAGAGAGCTGCTGGAGACATTCCCGTTGATACCATAACTGGCACGGATCTTGGCAAAGGAGAGCACATCTGCAACAGGTTTGAAGAAATCTTCACGGGAAACAACCCAACCCCCGGATACACCAGGAAAGAATCCATACCGTTGATCGCCAAGCAATTTGGAATATCCGTCCTGACGGGCAGTCACAGCCAAAAGATACCTGTCCTTGTAGTCGTAGTTGATACGACTGAAGAAAGAGAGGATTCTTTCACGCGTATGCCATGAATCTGTTGTTCTTAACCCCTGATTGGTAGAGGTATATTGCAGGTCGGCAAAATCATCCGTAGGGGCTCCTGAACCTGCGGCCAAAACACCGTAGTTGAAAGAGTCGTAAAATTCAGTTCCGACCAGTGCGCCAATGTTGTGGTTTTCAGCAATTTTGGCGTTGTAATTTAAGATGGCATTGTAGGTCTGACGCATCGTCCTGTCGAAGTAAGCCTGCGAGGAACGCGTGGTAACCCAGGTGTTGGCACCGTTCAGGTAATCCTTGTTGAAGGACTCGTAATAACCTTCGTCGTACATCCAGTTGGCATTGACCTTCAGGCTCAAAACCTTGGTCAGGTCGAATTTAAAAGACTGACCCATCGTGAATTTATCCGTGTTGTTGGTGCGGATGAATTTATCAATGGTCACCAGTGGGTTTCCGTCACCGCCTCCTCGGCCTAAGACCAGTTCTCCGTTTGCATTGTATTCTCGCTGGGTCGGAGGCGCACTCAACATCCTGGCAAAATAGCTGGATTCAGCAACCTGCGGCTGATCGTACCATTTGGAATCGTTGAACTGGAAGGAGCTGCTGGAGGTAATCCAGTCGCGGATCTTGTAATCACCGTTGAAAGTGAAATTGATGCGCTGGTACCAGGTATCCACGGGAAGTCCTTGTGCATTGTAGAAACCAAGTCCTACATAATAATTTCCCTTGTCATTGCCGCCCGAGGCAGAAATATTGTAATCCTGAGAAAGTGCAGGATTCGTAAAAGCAGTTTTGGCCCTGATAAATTCGGAATAGATGATATCGGTTCCGTAAATCGGATCCTTCATGGTCTTCCAGCCTTTCTGCAACAGGAATCTGTTGGCATCCGACAACAGCATCGGACTCCAGATAGCCGAACCACTCTTGTTTCCGTCGAGCGGAACCGTCGGATTGGCAGGATCAAAATAGAGGTTACCCGTACCATAAGGCTGAACACCTGTCAGACTGGTCATGGTAGTGGAACCAACCCAGGTGCCATCCGATTTCTGGTAGATATTGGAACCATTGGAGATGGCTGTTCTTTGCCAATACAAATAATCGGCTGCATTGAAAAAATTGTAGGGGTTATGAAGGTAGTTCAGCCCCTCTTTTACTTTAACCGATATTTCTGAAACTCCTGCTTTACCACGTTTTGTCGTAATCAGCACAACGCCATTGTTAGCACGTGCGCCATACAAGGCAGTCGCTCCGGCATCTTTCAGAATATCCATGGTCTCTATGTCTTCCGGATTGATGTCACTCAAACTACTGCGCACCTGACCATCCACCATAATCAACGGAGATCCGGAACCGTCCAGGTTGGTACCACCGCGAAGAACCAGCGAAGGCGCAGCACCGGGATTACCGGATGCCTGAATCACCTTCAAACCGGAAATGGCACCGGAGAGTGCCTGAGCCGGGTTGGCATGGGATCCTGTCTTTAAGGTTTCGTCCTTCACCGTAGAGATGGAGTTGGTCACCTTGGCTCGCTTCTGCGTTCCGCCATATCCGGTAACTACTACTTCATCCAATGCCAGGTTTGAACTCGTCATAGAGATGGTAAAAACGTCGGTATTCCCAAGTTTAATGATTTGAGTAACATAACCAACAGCAGATATGACAATCTCGGCAGCACCGGATGGAACGCCCAATGAGAATTTACCGTTCATGTCCGTAATCGTTCCAATGGTTGTTCCACGGACCACTACATTCACACCTGGAGTGGTCGTTCCATCAGCAGCATCTGTCACGACCCCCTTTACCGTTCGCTGGGCCACGGCCACGCCGAATGACAGAATAAATGCCAGTCCAAGTAAATAGAGCTTTTGTGCAATAATTCTACTCATAACATTTGTTTTAGTAATTTGATTTTCTATTTTTGTCTTATGTATGACATAATGCGGCAAATATAAAACAGACTTTTGGGATATCAAAATATTTATTAACTTTTTTTAATAAATTCGCAAAATATGACAACAGAAGATTTGCAAACAGGTGTACCCATCATCGATACACGCAGCCTGGTGGATAAAGTTGAGTTTTATCTGATCGACCTCTTCATTCGGAAAAAACTGAATCCTGGAGATTCTATTCCCAAGGAGACGGAACTCGCAAGCTCCCTGAAAGTTAGCCGTACAGTCATCAGGGAATCCCTGAACCGGTTAAAAACCATGGGACTGATAGAATCGGTGAAGCACAAGGGGACTGTCATCAAAAGCCCCGACCTGTCCGAGATTCTGCAGAAGACCCTGATCCCGAATATTCTCGATCAAAGTACCCTGAAAGATATCTTCGAGATGCGTCTGGTCATTGAGGTGGGAATGGCCGATCTGGTTGTGCAGCGTGCCACAAAGGAGGACATCAAGCATCTGTATGAAATAATAAAGGACGAAGTCTCCCCCTCCAAGGAGACCCTTTTCGATATCGACCATGAAGTCAGGTTTCATGGCAAACTGTATGAAATGACAAAAAATGAAACCTTGCGGGGATTTCAAAAAATGCTATTACCCGTATTTAATTACGCCTATTCGAGCGGACTGATCAACAAAAACCTTGCAAACAAACATTTCCTCTCCCACAAGGACCTCGTAGATGTGCTGAGCAAGGGAGATGCGGAACAATTTACACAGGCCATGCGGATGCACCTGGAAAATCACTACAGCAGGCTGTTCAGCATGGATGCGGAATAGAAAGGCAAAAGGATAAAGGATAAAGGATAAAGGATAAAGGATAAAGGCTAAAGGATAAAGGCTAAAGGATAAAGGCTAAAGGATAAAGTGAGGAACTCCGGGGATTGGTGTCTTGAGATTAAAATATTGGCGGCAAAATCCAATCTGCCAGACGAGACTAAACTTCCACACTTATATTCCTGACTGCAGCACAAATTATGGGAGTTTCATACTTTAGCCTTTAGCCTTTAGCCTTTAGCCTTTTATTTTTCCTCCTCCATTTTGTGCAAATGCAAATCCAATGCCTTTACCGAAATTTGTATTTCAAGGATGGAGAGTCCAAGGGAAATGATGAGTAATAAAAGGGCAACCCCAAATACCCAGAAGGCCTCGTTCGGGTATCCGGTATAAATCAGAAACATCGTCAACACACACAGAAAGAGACTACTCACCCCAAATATCTGCATGTTCTTGGTCAGGTAGAGCCGGCGGCGCAAATTGGAAATCTGACCCAAAAGCATCTTGTCCTTGTTCTTCTGAAACTTGGCATGCAAATCCCTGATCAGCGCTGCATAACTCAAAAACCGGTTGGTATAGGCCAGCAGAATCAGTGAGATGGCCGAAAACAAGAGCGCGGGAGTGGTGAGGGTGAACTCTTTCATTTGTCAAATTTTCAGGTATGTGGGACTAAGGGACTTTAGGACTATAGGACTGGAAGACTATAGTCTTCCAGTCCAGAGGTCTTTACTTCAGCAGCTCCCCAATCTTCTCCCGCAGTTTTTCCCCGCGCAGGTTTTTGCCAATAATTTTACCGGTCTTGTCGAGCAGCAGGTTGGCAGGAATCGAGTTGATGCCATAAATTTTAGCGGTAGCATTGCTCCAGCCCTTCAGGTCAGAAACCTGGGTCCAGGTGAGTTTGTCGGAGGCAACTGCCTTCAGCCATTTGGCCTTGTCTGTATCGTAGGATACGCCCATGACGTGGAAACCCTTGGCATTGAAATCTTTCCAAACTGCCACGACATTGGGATTCTCCCCACGGCAGGGGCCACACCAGGATGCCCAGAAATCGATAAGGGTATATTCGTGTTTGGCATAGACATCCGATAGTTTGACTGGATTTCCGATGGAATCATTTTGCGTAAAATCCGGCGCAATTTTGCCAACAGCCACAGATTGAAGAACAAGGACTCTTTCGGCAAGCGTCTTGGCGCTCTTGGATTTCATCACCTCGGGAGAGAATTTCTTCAGGTAGCCATCGATCTCTTCCCCCTCCATGCCATACTGGATACGGCTCAATATCACCGGAGCCACAAAGGAGTTAGGATTTCCGGTTACGAAATCCTTGAAGATGGCAGTCTGCACATTGTCAAGTGAATCCAGTTGTTTCTCATATTTGGCCTGGTCAGCCTCATTGGCGGCTTTCTTGGCTTCCGTGTATTTGCCATAGATATCCTTCATCTTCTCATTGAGGACAGCTCCCTTGGCATCCAGCACTTTCAGCTCATCCTGGCTGGCAGAACCCGTGATGGTAGCATTTCTCAAATCGTCACCAACAGCCGTGATCTGTATGGCCTTGTTCTCCACAAAAACAGGAATTTGCTTTCTGTCGCCTAACACCACCGCGTACATATCCGGCACTTCAACCGTGCCCTTCAAAATAAATTTGCCACTGACACTCTTTGTGGAGTCAATGGTGACCGTTTCTCCACCTACGCGCTGTTTCAGATAGACGGTACCATCCGTCAAGCCGGCAATATTTCCGCTGATGGTAAATTTCGGACCCTGGTTGCAAGCCACCAGTAAAGTTGCAAACAAGAAAAAATAAACGAGGTTTTTCATGATAAATTATGTTTGATGATGAGAGATAAGTTATGAGATATGAGACATGAGATTGCAGATTGGAGATACAAATGATTTCAAAGACTGAAATGACCAATCCTTGCCTTCCTAATCTCATATCTCCTATCTGGTTTAAACATCACAGATTAAAATGCATTTTTTCAGAGAGGCAAGCTTGTCCGGATTGGTCGGAACGAATTCCTGCCCGACAAACCCCTTGTATCCGGTATCCACGATCGCCTTCATGATGGCAGGATAGTAAAGCTCCTGTGTTTCATCCAGTTCGTGCCTGCCTGGAACCCCTCCGGTATGGATATGACCGATGTATTTGCTGAATTTTTTGATGGTGTCGATCACATTCCCTTCCATGATTTGCATGTGGTAAATATCGTACAACAATTTGAACCTGTCCGAACCTACCATTTCGCAGAGGGCAGCCCCCCACGGGGTTTTGTCGCATTGATAATCCTTGTGCCCGTAACTGTTGAGCAACTCCATGATGATGGTTACCCCGTACTTTTCGGCCAAAGGAGTAAGTTTTCTCAACCCTTTTGCACAATTGATCAGCCCTACATGGTCGTTCTGACCCTCCCGGTTGCCTGAGAAGCAAATCAGGTTGGGAACCCCGGCAGCAGCAGCCTTCGGGATCATCGCTTCAAAATCGGCGATCAGCTTGTCGTGGTTCTCTATCCGGTTAAACCCTTTGGGTATGCCCCAATCCGTGGCGTAGCCCACCGCGCATTTCAATCCGTGCGCATTCACGGTGGCCCAGTCCTTCTCATTGAGCAGTTCGACGGATTCCAGTCCCATCTCCTTGCAGGCACGCGCCAGGTCATCCAACGGAATGTCGCCATAGCACCACTGACTCACCGAGTGATGGATATTCCCCTTCAATCCGCCGGCAGCCACTTCGGCAGCACGACTATCCTGAAAAGGAAAACCTGTTGCCGTTAAGGCCGCCGTGGCAGCTACCGAACCGATCATGTTTCTTCTGTTCATACCAGTTGTTTTCATTTGAATCGCACGAATTTAATAATTTTTAAATGTAAATTTATCTTCCGATATTTGAACCGTTCTGTTCTCCACTACTACAACTACTACACATCATGAAATGTCTTAAAAATCAATTACTTACAATTGTATTGGGTTTTTGTGCATTCCTTGCTTCCGCGCAAATGCACAATTTTTCCAAAACTGCCATTTACTGTTCCGACAGAAAAAATGTCCAACTCTTCAAAGCTTCATCTGTTCTGCAGGAAGAACTTCAGCTGCACTCCTCCCTTTTGCCGGCTTTCGCCGGAAAGCCGGAAGGAAAGGACAAGCCCTTGATCATCGTTTGCCTGGAAAAGGAGATCGCCAAATTGCCTGACGGGATAGCCAATGCCCTTGAAAAGCTCTCTCCTACCGGGAAAGACGGATTCAAAATCTTGCTCTCCAACCCACAATGCCTGGTCATTGCAGGCCACGATGAAAGAGGAGCCCTTTACGGTGTAGGTTATGCCTTGCGGAAGATGGAACTCTCAGACCATCAAATTCTTGTTCCGGAAAATTTTTCTGTCTCCTCCACTCCTGTTTACCCCATCCGGGGGCACCAGTTGGGTTATAGACCAAAAACCAATGCCTACGATGCCTGGAGTGTAGCTCAATACGACAGGTACATCCGTGATCTGGCACTCTTTGGTGCCAACAGCATAGAGATCATGCCTCCGCGCACAGACGACGACGCCACCAGCGTCAACATGAAGCTGCCTGCCATCCGGATGATCGTGGAACAGGCACGAATCTGCAAATCCTACGGACTGGATGTCTGGATGTGGTACCCCAACATGAACAGCGACTACAGTTCTCCCGATTCCATCAAATTTGAACTGGCCGAGCGCGAAAAAATCTTCTCCCTGCTCCCCAAACTGGATGCCCTCTTTGTTCCCGGAGGTGACCCAGGCGACCTCGAACCCGATCCATTGTTCAAATGGCTGGACCAGGAGGCTGTCGTTTTGAAAAAATACCACCCCAATGCAAAAATCTGGGTCTCTCCGCAGGCTTTCAAACCCAGTACCGTCTGGTACGGCAATTTCTTCAGACACATCAACACGAAGCCGGAGTGGTTGGGAGGTGTGGTATATGGTCCCTGGATCAAGATGCCCCTGCCGGAGGTTCGCAAGGTGACAGATCCCTCTATCCCGATCAGGCTTTATCCCGATATCACCCATAGCTACAGTTGTCAATACCCTGTTCCACAGTGGGACCTTGCCTTTGCCATGACCCTCGGACGCGAATGCATCAATCCCCGCCCTTTGGATGAGAAACTGATTCACAACCGTTTTGCCTCGCTTGCACAGGGAAGCATCAGCTACTCCGAAGGCACCAACGACGATGTAAATAAATTTATCTGGACAGGTCAGGATTGGAATCCCGAAACCCCGGTCACGGAAACCTTGCGCGATTATGCCCGCTATTTCATCGGACCGCAATATGCGGAAGGGGTATCACGCGGATTGATGGCCCTCGAAGAGAACTTTCGCGGACCGCTTTTGTCCAACGAACAGGTTGAGAAAACCCTTCAGCAATGGCAGGACATGGAAGGTTCAGCCTCCACTTCTGTGTTGTCCAACCCAAGGTTCCAAAGCGGACTGATCCGCGCATATTTCGATGCCTACACACAGCGCCGGCTCCGCTACGAAACGGCACTGGAGAGCCAGACCCGTTCCATCCTGGAAAATGCAGCTGCCGCCGGATCCCTGAAATCCATCCAGGAAGCCAAAAGCACCCTGGTTCTGGCCAGAGAGAAACCAATTGCCCAGGCTCTCAGAAGCCGTTGTTTTGCTCTGGCAGATTCTCTATTCAGAAGCTTCGGCGCCCAACTGACTATGGAAAAGCACCATGCCATGGGCGGAAGGGGAAATTTTATAGACAACATCGACATTCCCATCAACGATGCACTGTGGCTGCTGGATCAATTAAACAGAATCCAAAAACTGCCTGATGAATCGCAAAGATTGGGTGAACTTCACACGATGCTTCACAGAACAGATCCCGGACCCGGCGGATTCTACGAACATCTGGGTAGTCCGACCTCCTGGAAAAGAATCAAGGCCCAAAAGAGCTGGCAGGAGGATCCAGGCAGCCTCGAATCGCCACGCGTCAGTTTCGGCGTTGGATTGAAGGGGGTCGAATGGGTAGATGAAATTGTAGCCAAAGGGTTTGAAGGGCAAACTACTCCACTCGCCTGGATGCAGCAGATCAATACCCTCTATTTTACACCCCTCGTCATGGAGTACACGGACCTGGATCCAAACGGCACCTACAAGCTCAAAGTAGCCTACACAGGGCGTTTCCGTTCCAAAATGAAACTCGAAGCCAATGGCATCCTGATTCACGACTTCATCCGGATGGGTACCCAGCCGATCTTTGAATTCAAACTTCCAAGGGAGGTCACCAAATCCGGGAAAGTCACCTTCACCTGGAACTGCGCCCAGAACGACAAGGGCGAAGGCGAACGAGGCTCACAGGTGGCCGAGGTTTGGCTGAGCAGGGAGAAGGAATAGGAGGACTGGGAGGACAATAAGACTATAAGACTATAGGACTATAAGACCAGAGGGATCAATAATTTCAACCACGATGAAGTGATTGTGCGAATCCTACCCCGAAGGGGTTCCAGGTTAATAGCCACGGGTGAAGCGGAGTGAAACCCTGGGTTGCAAATGAAGAGAATGCACCGTCCGCGAACAAATATTGAAAAAAGATAATTGGTTGGGATCGGACGGAAGGAACAAAAAAGTGAAAAGTGAAAAATACTCAACTTCCATGCTGATCAACGCGCCTTCCAAAATCGAAAATCCAAAATAAGATGAAGCAACTAACCCTATTCATTTTTTTGCTGGTTCTGTCAACTGGAGCCAAATGCGATAAAGCCTTGGCATCCCAGAAGATTATTTCGGGCCAATTCATAAAATCCTGGCTCTTGTTGGGTCCCATTCCACTTCAACTTCAGACGGATCCTGACAAATCATGGGATCATCTGCCGGGATTTAAAACAGACTACCTTCAAAAGTTTGGCGGTGAGACCAAACCTGTCGTCAAGGCGGGTGATGCTGTCAAAACCGGAAATAAATCAGTAACCTGGAAGTATTGGCAATCAACCGACTCCATCGTTGATCTGGCAGCGGCTCTCTCCAAATCCTACCCGGTTTTTGCTTACGCCTACACGGAGGTGGAAGCTGCCGAAACCGGAGTACAAATGATTGGGTTGGGCTCCAACGACGGGGCACAACTCTTTGTAAACGGGGTTTCAGTCTTCGATTACCCCGGTCAGAGGGGAGTAAAGATAGACGGTGATCTGATTCCCGTTCTGCTTAAAAAGGGAACCAACAGCCTGCTGCTGAAGGTAGAGCAACACGGCAATAAATGGGGATTTTGCCTAAGGTTTCACGACTTTTCAGCCGCCAGTGCCCTGGAAAGAGGCGATCTTTTCAAGGTATGGGCCGGAGAAACTGGAATCGCCAGTGTGGTCTCCTCCTACCTTCCTGAAGTTTTGAATCACCTGATTCAAAAGATAACCATCCTCATCAGCGACATTCATGGAAAAGAAATTCTGAAGGAGGAACGCACGACCTCCTTTTGTTCCCCGCTGAAAATTCCTTCACAGAACTATCAGCCTTACCATGCCAATCTGGAGGTGCGTTTAAAATCCGGTGAGCTGCTGAAGAAATCCATCGAATTTACTGCAGGCAAACGCATCGAATATGCTCTGTTCAGCCATGGAAAGACGGATTACCGCATCACCATCGCAAATAATGCCTCCGAATCTGAAAATTGGGCAGCCAGGGAACTGCAGCACTGGCTGAAGGAGATGGGCGGAGTCGAACTTCCGCTTCTTCCTGCCGATCCCACCTACAAAGGGCCACAAATTTTCATCGGCACCCCATTCTACTACGCTCAGGGAGTTGTCGCATCCTCCAAATCCCCTTCCTCCTCCCACTCTCCCGCGCTCCCACTCTCCCCGTCCTCTTCAGAGTCCAATGCCTCCGCCGAAGAGTCCTTCCACTACTACAACGAAGGTCCCAACATCTTTGTCACTGGAGGGAAACAGCGTGGCACTATGTACGGCGTATTTGAATTGCTGGATAGGGAATTTGGTTGCAGGTGGTATACCCCCACCGTCACGGTTGTTCCTAAACGCGAGGAGCTCAAATTTGTCTGGTTCGATCATGCCGAAAAACCGGGTATCCGGGTACGGAATGACTTCTACTTCGAAGCCTTCGATCCCACCTGGGCCACGCGCAACAAGATGAACGGAGCCATGGGCTACCGCGAACAGCCGGGTGGCATAGAGAGCTATTGGGCAGTTCATACCTTCTACCCGCTGATGCCACCCGCAGAATTCTACAAAAAACACCCCGAATACTACAGTCTGATCGACGGAAAGCGAATCTTCGAACGTGCGCAGCTCTGCCTGACCAACCCGGATGTGCTCAAAATCATCACCGACCGCATCAAAAAGCGGATGAAGGAAAGTCCGGAGTACCTGATATACGACGTCTCCCAGAACGATTGGCACAATTCCTGCCAGTGTGAAAAATGTCAGGCAATCGCCAAAAAATATGGAGGCGAGTCGGGTGTGATCATCTGGTTTGTCAACCAGGTGGCAGCGGAAGTTGAGAAGGAGTTTCCCGACAAATTTATTGGGACGCTGGCCTACCAGTATACCCGGACCCCGCCGAAAAACATACGTCCGCGGAACAATGTGGTGGTCCGTCTCTGTAGCATCGAGTGCTGCTTTGCCCACGATTTTAAATCCTGTCCGGAGAACAAATCCTTCCTGGAAGATCTGAAGGGATGGTCGGCTCTGGCACCCCACATGTACATCTGGGACTATGTAGTTAATTTCGGGCACTATGTGATGCCCTACCCCAACTTCAGGGTACTGCAGTCCAACATCCGATCCTTCCGAGACAATAACGCCATCGGCATCATGGAACAAGCCGCCTACCAGAGCCGGGGCGGCGAGTTTTCGGAACTGCGTGCTTATCTGATCTCCAAACTGCTTTGGAACCCGGAATGCAATACGGAGGCGGTCATCAATGATTTTATGTCAGGCTATTACGGCAGGGCCGGAATTTTCATACGGCAGTATTTCGACCTGCTTCACAACAGAATCACACCCGACACACACATTCATCTGGGATTGACGCCCGGAGACGCAATCTTCTCGGATGACTTCGTTCAACAATCCTGCGACCTTTTCAAGGAAGCAGTCAAGGTGGCAGACAACGACGAAATCGTCAGGAGAGTGGAAATGTGCTCCCTCCCGGTACTCTACCTCAAATGCAAAAGAACCCCCGTCGTTGCCAGGCAGGATGGAACCTATGAAACCTTCTGCCGCGTGGCCAAACGTGAAAATGTACTGAATTATTCTGAAGCCGGAGAAATAGACAGAAAAGCATTTCATGTAACCGTCGAGAACGCAAGATAATGTGCTAATATGCCAATGGCCAATGGTGCGAGCATGAGCAATGTCTGTAAGAGCGATGATAATGCAATGCAAATTTCGTAGGTGCAACCTGTTTTAATAAATTGATAAGGCCATTTATATATGAATTAAAGAAAATGTAGCGTGAGTCATTTCGCAACTCTCCTACTGCTTTACCTGATTTTTTCAAATCATTTTCATACCTTTACCATCCATCCTTATCCACGAATAACACACCATTAGCATAATTTTACATCAGCATATTATTACATTACACATTATCCAAATGATTCACTACGCAAAAAATTCCGAACTCGAAATTGCCGTCAGGCAACCCGGAGCAGAGCTCTCTTCCATCAAATCACTTAAAACAGGCATCGAATACATGTGGGGCTGCGATCCGGATATCTGGAACAGTACGGCGCCCATCCTGTTCCCCATCGTTGGCGGATTGAAGGACAACGCCTTCCTGTGGAAAGGAGTAACCTATAACCTGACCAAACACGGTTTCATCCGGGAGAATCCGCAGCTGGAGCTGACAGGCATTACCGCGGATTCCCTTACCTTCGGCATGGGTTCCAACAAGGACACGCTGAAGGTTTTCCCCTTCGATTTTGAATTCAGTATCGACTTTCTGTTGGATGGCACCAAAGTCAGGGTGATCCATCAGGTGACCAACAGCGGAAACACACCGCTCTTTTTTTCACTTGGAGGTCATCCAGGATTCAAATGTCCCATCCATCCGGACGAATCCTATGAAGATTACTATCTGGAATTTGAACATCCCGAAAATTCTGCCACCTGGTTGTTGCACGAAAACGGAACAGTACTGGATGAGACCGCCCCCGTATTTTCGAACTCAAGCATCATCCCGCTCACCCATGAGTTGTTCAGCAAGGATGCACTGATCTTCAAGGATCTT
>Ga0214219_1000394_pt1 | contig 18832 bp, 13 predicted proteins | sample TroBogypolimnion_26_FD_153057 | JGI IMG/M metagenome (GOLD analysis project Ga0214219, IMG submission 153057) | Freshwater microbial communities from Trout Bog Lake, WI - 25JUL2007 hypolimnion | ecosystem: Environmental > Aquatic > Freshwater > Lake > Hypolimnion/Profundal zone | place: Trout... | reverse complement strand
AAGCGCATAGTTCGAGGAGAAGACTGCAACATTATGCTGCCTGAGCAGTGGGCGGCACTTGAATTCCGGCGTACCCATCTGGATACCGAGCGCTTTGGCCTCTTCAGAGCGGGCGATGATGCAGCCGTCATTGTTCGAGAGAACAACAACGGGGCGCAAGCGCAGCTCAGGCCTGAAGGTGCGCTCGCATGAAGCGTAAAAATTATTGCAGTCGACAAGGGCGAACATCAATAATCCTTTATTCAGATACTGTGTCCTGTAAAACTGAGATTATGGTAATAATTTGAAGGAGGTAAAATCCTTAAATTCTAATTCAAAAACTGGTGGACTGTTTTTTGTCCATTTCGAATGGCCTTGGGAAATAAGCCAAAGACCAATTTCTTTACAAATTAATTCCCTACAATTCTTCCAAAACGAATCTTTATCAATATTAACTTTGATTGGATTTTGCTGTCCTGGCAGAACAATACAAATCGGTGAGAACTCTCTTTTGAAATACTTATCACGATCTTCTTTACAGGATATCTTAAAGCCATAGCCTGCTCCCGTTGTACTGTAAGAGCCATTATTCCAAGCAGTTACTTTCATAAATCTTTTAGATTATATTGAACAATATGGGCGTTGAAGAAGTTATTGCAGTCGACAAGGGCGAACATTTGAAAAGCCTCCGGATGCGGAGTTATCTCGGCTTGTGGACAATATAGGCAAGCATTCACCAGACAAGAAAATGATTTTCTTCGGTGATTTTGATGGGCTTGTATTCGGCATTGGCAAGCAAAGGAAAGCAGGTGGAAACTGGGGAGGCGGAATGTGTCTTAAAAAAGGAAGGTTTTTTGACACGGAGAAATCGTGCTACTAGGAATACTTTGGAGGTTGAAAAGGTTTTATACCCTCAGACGGACTTATTATTAATTTTGGGCATGAATTGTTATTCAAAAGCGAGTCTGCATTTTAAATCATCATTTGGAATAAAAAACAAAAGAGAAAAAATAGAGATTTTTCGGAATAGGCTTATCATTTATTATCTTCATATTAGACAATGTTTTGCGGCTGTCGATAAAAAAGAAATACTGAGAATCGCTGGGTGAAATATCCGGATAATCTTGCAGTCAAAGGAAAGGGTCTTCCTAAAAAGGAGTTCAACAAATAATGAAATGATTGCATCGTATTTACCAACGTTGCTGCGAATGAGGCTCTTGATCGGCTTTCTTGGAGAGCGCTCTCATTTTGCCTGGTGGCCAACAGCTTTTTATGAAACATCAAGCAGACTTTTTCTTGAGCCGGTTTTTACGAAAACTTCTCAGTTAGCTCAATATCACGGTGTCCTTGAAGCCGCCCGACGTTTGCATGATGAACATTTAAGCGTTGGCAGCTATCACTTGTTTCGGTTGCCAGAAGAGATCGAGCAGGATCTTCACAATCTTATGCAAAGCACCGTCGGTGAAGAGTTTACTGGTCAAGTGACCAAAAGCAAAGATGCAGCGTTGGACGCATTGAACAGCATGCCCTCAACTGAAATACTTGCTGGTGAGGGCCCAATAGCGTTGGGCAACATTAAGAATATCAAGTCTCATGATACCTTGGCGGTAATAGCAGGCACTTACTTGTCAGCGTTCTTGCAGGACATTAGAACGTATCCATATTTAGTAAATTAATCGTGTCAGAAAACAAACCCTACACAACTAAATTGGGAGCAGGCCTTGGACTCGTCAATGAAACCAAGACACTACTTGACTTGTGGTCACTCGGTATGACGTCAATTCAGTTGTATCAGGTGGCATTAGAATCTGGTCGATTTCCAGCAGTCACAGCACGGCGGCTGCGAAACATTGTCTTTGAATGCTTCGCACCTCGCTACCTTGTTGCAGAGGGAGTCCCCGCCACACATCTTAAGTTGTTGGCTTCAAATATTTGTTCTGCTGACCTGACCCAACTCATGCTCGTTTTTACATGCCGAGCGAACCCAATCCTTGGCGATTTCGTACGTCACGTTTATTGGACTCGGTATGCAGGTGGCTATACGCAGATCACCAATGAGGATGCTCGGGCATTTGTTGAGCGAGGTATCGACGACGGGAAGAGTGTGAAGCGGTGGTCTGAATCCACGGTGCAGCATGTCTCTGCTTATCTGACTGGTTGTTGCGCTGACTACGGGCTACTGGAGCGTGGGCAACGTATAAGTCGAAGCATTCTGCCGTTTCGAATCTCATCGGTTGTAGTAGCATACCTCGCGTATGAACTCCACTTTAGCGGGGTTGGTGATAATGCCCTGCTTACGAACGAAAATTGGGAGTTATTCGGTTTAGCGCGAGAAGATGTCCTTGCCGAGATGAAAAAACTCTCTTTGAAGGGCAGCCTCATTATTCAGGCAGCCGGTGATGTGATCAGGATTAGTTGGAAACTACAAGACATGGAGACCCTCTGCGATGTCCTCTCTCAAAGCTGATTTTGACGAACTGCGCGAGCGCATTCGATCTGGGCGAGAACTCGGTCATGCGAGTTTTGAGCCTATTTACTACCTCGTATTCTCTCCTGATCAGATACTTGAAGTAAAACGGCAGACGCCAGCATGGTTATCAAAGCTTCATCAGGAAGGTTGGGACGTCCACACGTTTTCCATTGCAGAACAGATATGGACTCTGCTTAAGGAAGATCCCTTTTGGTCGCTCTGTGTGACGGAAGACAAGCTAGCCCCCTTAGATTGGCCGCGAACCAACAACGCATTGGCGGATATTTTATCTTCGGATAATGGGTTACTAAAGCGTCTGGAACATTCGCTGCAACAGCTTGAAGGACAGAAAAATGCTTTACTTTTAGTCACTGACCTTGAGGCACTTCACCCATTTATGCGCATAGGTGCGATTGAAAGCCAACTTCATGGCCAGTTCCATGTGTCGACAATTTTTCTCTACCCTGGCATTCGGACAGGAAAGACCCGTTTAAAATTTCTTGGCTTTTACCCTGAAGATGGCAATTACCGTTCCGTCCACGTTGGCGGCTAAACTGATAACTGAATCAAACCATGACCATCCGATCACTCTTCGACCCAAGTAAGGACATCTACCGAAATATAGAGAAGGTTATCACCTATAGCGTATCTCAAGAAGAGAGACTAAGGGCTGAGATCTCAGAATACGTGGTTACCGAAAGTATTGAAGAGCAGTTTCGCAAGTTACTTGATCGTATGCAACTTGCGATGGAGACGGGTGGAGAGAATGAGGTAGGTGTCTGGGTATCAGGATTTTACGGTTCAGGTAAAAGCTCATTTACCAAGTATCTCGGCTTGGCTTTTGATGATAAATGTACCATTAACGGCACTCCGTTCATCAATTATCTCTATGATCGGCTCAATAAGCCGCAGACAAAGGCGCTTCTCAATACGGTCGCAAAACAATTCCCGGCGGCTGTCGTCATGCTTGATCTTGCAAGTGAAATGCTTGCTGGGGCAACGATGGAAGATGTCTCTACGGTACTCTACTTTAAGGTGCTCCAGTGGGCTGGATACTCCAGAAACCTTAAGGTTGCCGCCTTCGAACGCATGATCGAAAAAGAGGGTCGAACAGCTGAACTACACGAGCGTGTTTCAACTATCATGCCGGGAGCAACATGGGATCGAGTTCAGAATAACCCTCTTGTTATTGACGGGCTGATTCCCAACATCGCTCATGAAATGTACCCGGCACTCTTCCCGGACACAAAGTCATTTTCTTCCCGCACGGACGGTTTTTTCCAGTTCGAAAACCAGCGTGTTCAGGAGATGATTGATATTGTACGCGAAAAAAGTGGCAAGCAACATATCATTTTTATCATTGATGAAGTTGGCCAATATGTTGCTGACCGTGATAATTTGATTCTTAATCTTGACGGTCTGGCTAAAAACCTCAAACGGATTGGTGATGGCAAGGCCTGGATTATTTCCACAGCACAGCAGACCCTCACCGAAGATGACCCGCGGGCGGCATTGAACTCGGACAAGCTCTACAAACTGAAAGATCGGTTTCCGATTCAAATAGACCTGGAATCGAGCGATATTAAAGAGATCTGTTATCGCCGTTTGCTTGGCAAATCACTCCAGGGAGAAGCAGAGCTTGGCAAGCTATTCGATGCTCATGGTCAGGCACTCAGGCACAACACCAAATTGCAAGACGCCAAGTACTATGACGCCGATTTTAGCAAAACGAGCTTCATCAACCTCTACCCATTCCTCCCGGCCCATTTTGATATCTTGTTGCATTTGCTGGGAGCCTTGGCAAAATCTACTGGCGGTATTGGGTTGCGTTCCGCAATCAAGGTAGTTCAGGATGTACTGAAGGGTGAAGGTGGTTCTATAGCGATGGCGGATCAACCTGTAGGCTGGCTTGCTACGACGGTTACCCTGTACGATGAGTTAGAAAAGGATATTCGACGCGCATTTACCTCTATCCATCAAGCTGTTGGCAAAGTTCAAAATCGCTTCTTCGACTCGCCGCTCCATCAGGACATAGCAAAGTCTATCGCCGTGTTGCAGATACTTTCAAACTTACCGGTCTCACTCCAGAATGTTGCAAGTCTGATGCACCCCTCCATCACCGCACCCTCAATGCTCGAAACGGTACGCAAAGCTGTTGATGAGTTGTTGGGTGATGTGTATGTGCCCCTTGGCGAGAAAGGGGGGAATCTTGTTTTCCTCAGTGAGAAACTGCGCGACATCGAACAAGAGCGTGGGGATTTAGCATTGCGTACCGTAGATTTGAAGCGTATATCTAATGATGCCCTACGCGAATCTTTTGATCCGTTGCCACGCGTCAATTTCCACACCACGATGGTTGTTACCACTGGATTAAAAGTGCAATCGGGTAGCACCATCACTCCTTTGGCAGGGGATCAAAATCCAGTACAGAGTATTGTTGAATTTGTCGATACAGGTGATTACGAAGCAGCAAAAAATCGTATGCTTGATGACTCACGCAGTCGCTCAAATCGTAATATCATTGGTTTACTGGCTAGGCGCAATAATGAACTTGATGATATGGCAAATGAAATTTATCGTTGCCAGCGTATTGCGGAACTTCATCGCAATGAACCAGACCAAGAGGTCAAGGATTACTGTACAGGTCAGGTTGATCGTGCGACCAAACTTGCCAGTCAGCTAAAAAGCAAGATCAAGCAGACGTTACAGGCAGGCTCTTTTGTTTTCAGAGGGCAGGCTACAGCAATAGCCGCTTTGGATGGTGATTTGCTTGAAGCGCATAAAAAGCTACTCATGGATGTTGCCGGTCAGGTTTTTGATCGCTACGCTGAAGCCCCGGTTCGAGCTGGCACTGATACGGCCGAAAAATTATTGAAAGTAGCGAACCCTGCTGCTATCGGTAGCAGCCTCGATCCACTCGGACTGGTGCAGACGATTGCCGGAAGGGCTTCCTTTACTACTGATCATAAAGCGATGATCAGTATTCGTGATTACATCGACAAACACGGAACTGTTGATGGAAAAAGGCTTATAGATGACTTCAGTAATGATCCGTTTGGTTGGTCGCCGGACACTACACGCTACATTATCGCAGCCATGTTGATGGCAGGTGAAATCAAACTCAAAGTTTCAGGAAGAGAGGTCACCGTTGCTGGCCAGCAAGCAATTGATGCCCTGAAAACCAATAATTCATTCAAGCCGATTGGTGTTGCCTTACGCGATGAGCGCCCCTCAATAGAAACGCTCAGCCGGGCAGCAGAGCGGCTTACAGAGTTAATCGGGGATACCGTATTTCCGCTTGAACAGGATATCGGTAAAGCAGCATTAAAGAATTTTCCGCGTTTTCAGCATGACTATGGCTCTCTTGCGGAGAAGCTCAGCGGCCTTGGGTTGGCAGGCAGTGATCGAGTTTGCACCCTGAACCAAGATATTGCCGATCTCTTGTTTACCGATGCTTCGGATGCGCCGCAGCGATTGGGGGCCGAAACCTCCGCTATCTTCGACAATCTCAAGTGGGCCCACGACGTGAAGCGGGTGCTTGACAACGGGCTTGACGATACGTTACGTAATCTCCAGGCTCATCGTAGCGATATTGATGTACTGCCCGATACTGGCGTGCCTAGTGAATTGCGCCATGAGTCAAGCGAAGAGTTGACACTTTTGGTGGATCGTTTAGGACGAGAAGATTTTTATACATACAGTGCCGACTTTCAGTCACAGCTTACACGTATAAAAAGTCTTGTAACCGATGCGGTCACTAAATTAGCCAACCAGCAAACACAACGGTTGACGGCTTGCATTGAAGACTTGCAGCGCCTTCCTGAATGGAAGGAACTCACTCAAGAAGAACAAGGGATCGCTGTAACTCGGATAGATGACTTGATGCTCGAAGTCAAACCAGACTTGGCTGGACTCAAGAAGCTACTGGCCCGGGATTTCGATATCAATAGCACTATGGAAGAGCTTAAGCGATCTATTCAGCGTCAGGGTCGTGAGCGTCTTCGTCAAAAAGTGGATGAAGAGCGTGCCAAGAAAAGCACTAAAGAAGCGGCAAAGCTATCGAGGTCCATCGCGGTACCAGTAAAAATTCAGACGGTCTCTGATATCGACTTAATCATCCAGCAACTTAACGAGATTAAGGCAGAGTTCGCTCTCTATGCAGAGCTTGAGATTACCTTTGCATTTATTACTGAAGCGCCTCAATGAGTTTTGAAGAGTAACTGTTCGATAAGTGTCCGATACTTCAGCTCCATCCATGTCGAGATGACAATAAAATGAGTCAAAATGGCCTTTGATCAATCAACAAGAAATCGACTTCAACGTTTTGTCAACGATGCACGTAAAGTGCTGCAAGAGGAGTTTATCCGGCAACTCCAGAACGACTATGGATTAGACCCGATCTCAGGATCTATAACTGGGCTTGAGAACTTGCGGCATCTTAATGATGCACAGCGTGAAACCGCCCGCATCTTGCGCGACACCTTATCGCACTACTGCGCAAGTGGGGATATGGATGGAAAACAAGCTCTTGATCGAATTGTCCGTGAACAGGCCTTCACCGTCCTCAATCGTTTAGCCGCTCTACGGATGGCCGAAGCTCGCGGACTCCTTGTCGAGTCGGTTGGCAGTGGCTTTCAGGCCAAGGGGTTTCAGTTGTATGGCCGGTTATCGGGCACTGGCCTTGGTGAAACAGCCGAAGCTTACCGCATCTACCTATTCAGCGTTTTCGACGAACTGGCTCAAGAGCTTCCGGGACTCTTTTACCGATTTTCACCCCAAGGTCGCTTGTTTCCGCGTGAGTCGGCGCTTTTGCCATTGCTCAACCTGATTAACAGTGCTGATATCGAGCCACTATGGAGTGAAGATGAAACCATTGGCTGGATCTATCAATATTTCAACTCAAAAGAAGAGCGTAAATCTATGCGGGATGCCTCGCCGGCACCTCGCAATAGCCGCGAATTGGCCGTGCGGAACCAGTTTTTTACCCCACGCTATGTCGTAGAGTTTTTGGTGGATAATACCTTGGGCAGGTTGTGGTTCAACGCGACGGGAGGAAAAACGACGTTGCGTGATCGTTGCCAATATCTGCTTGTGAAACCTGACGAAACACCCGTGGTAGGGACCAAACTTCGCGATCCACGCACGCTGAAATTACTTGATCCTGCATGTGGTTCCATGCACTTTGGTCTTTATGCGTTTGACCTCTTTATCGAGATATACCGAGAAGCTTGGATCTGGGAACAGCAATATGGCCCAGGCGCATTGGATTTATCTACTTCGCCACAGGCAGGCTTTCAACCTCTGAGCCTAACCTACACTGACGAGGGTGAATACCTCCGTGACGTACCCCGTTTGATTATCGAACACAATATTTATGGGGTGGATATCGATCCCCGTGCCGTGCAGATTGCCTCTTTGGCACTTTGGTTGCGGGCACAGCGAGCCTGGCACGACACAGGGGTGAAAGCCAAAGATCGGCCATTGATTGGTGTGGGGCATGTGGTTGCTGCTGTAGCCCCTCCCGCTGAATTGGAACTCCGTCAGCAACTCACAGCATCTATGGATAAACGTGATGCCGTGCTGTTTGAAAAGACGCTGCAACTGTTGAAAGGATTGCCGGAATTGGGTGTGCTGCTCCAGGTGGAGCGAGAGTTGCCAAAGTTAATTCGTGAGGTTTATGGAGGAGGTAAAGAGGAAGACCTCTTCACTGCGCAAGACAAGGGTATATGGGAAAAAGCAGAAATTCGGTTGCGTGAAGCTTTAACAGATTTTGCTACCGCAGCAAAATCAACATATCAAGGACGCCTGTTTGCGCAAGACGCTTTGCAAGGATTGCGACTTATTGACCTATGCAGCGAGGTATTTGATGTCGTGGTGATGAATCCGCCTTTTGGGGACACATCTTCCAGCACGGTAGATTATCTGGATTACGCAACACCTGATTGGTGCAAGAACCTTGCTGCAGCATTCATTGTCAGAATGAAGATGCTTTTGCGCAGCGGGGCATGCATTGGTTGTGTGACCGACAAAACAATCCTGATTAAATCCAGCTATGAATCATTCCGTCAAAGCTGTGCCTTGGGGGAGGCGACGATTGGACCGCTCGCAGATTTAGGATGGGGCGTTCTTGATGCCGCCAATGTCGAGGTCACTGCCGCAGTCTTTTCTTGTGATGGAGATATTGACTCAACACAGGGATTTATTGACTGCCGCAATGACAACAACAAGGATGTCCGACTTATTGGAGCAATCCGGCACCAGGTAGACATTCGCTGGCTGGCCCCTGCAATATTCAACAGAATCCCTCATGCTTCAATAGCATATGACATACCAAACTTTGTGCTTAATTTCTTTTCGTCCCTTCCACCATTGCAAGCTTCAGGTGCGCGCGCCCTTCAGGGGCATGCAATCAAAATGGACTGGTATGGTAGGCTTTGGTGGGAAGTTGACCCGCATTCAATTGATGTAAATGGTCGTTGGACGCGCATGTATAATGGTGGGCCCTTTTCAAGATTCGGAATGCCTTCAGTGGAAATTGCTCGGTGGAATGAAGATGGCCTATTCCTTAAACACCACCCATCTACACGTTGGAGCAATTCTGAATATCAGCATCTTCCGGGAATCGGATACGGCAAACGAGGGGAGGTTTTGGATGCTCACGTAGTTCCAGTTGGCCATGTTTTCACCGTTGAGGGTCTTTTTGTACTTCCAGAATCATTTGACGACATCTGGTACTACCTTGGTGTCCTCAATGCGCCATTGACTTCCGTAATACTAAATCTGTATTGCGGTCAGCATAAGCATGCAGGGTACGTGAACCTGTTACCCATTCCAGCTCCATTACCAAATTTGCCTACTCATGTTACAGTTGCAAATATCTCAAGGGCAGGATTTCAACTGCGATTGAAAATTGAGCATTTGAATGAGTTGTCTGGATACTTTTCTGGCTTGTTAGCTTCTGCTGTTGAGGCGGGAGCAAAATATTTTGATGTTCGCTTAGCTTTTACTCAACAGATAGGTTTTCAGATTAAAGCATTAGAGCGCGATCTCGCTGTCGCTGTAGAAGCTCTATACGGGATCAGCAAAATAGATCGAGATTGTATATCGCATCAGCTTGACAAATATCTCGGTGGCGGAGAGCTTAATGAACAGTATGGCTTTCTGCAACAGGTGGGAGGGGGTAGAGAAGCCGCTGCGGAACTTTTTAGCTACCTGGTTGGAGCTACTTTTCTACGATGGAGTATTAATGCAACGTTTAGTGGCCAGCCAGTCGAAGCATCATTTGATCCGAGATTGCCAATTCCAAGCCAGTCCCCAGCAATGTCGAGGGTGACTCACGAGAATACAGTTTCCTTTCTCTCCGAGGTTGATCTTGAAAGTCGTATACAGAGCTGTATGTCGAGTATTTTTGGACACAATTCAGAAGGCGTAGAGGTTCAAATGTTATCGCTTTTGGGCGTAGGAAGTGAAATCGAATACTTGCGCAATCACGTTGGGTTCTTTTCGGATCACTTAGCCAAATATTCAAAAGGTCGCAAGCAAGCACCTATTTACTGGCCATTTGGTACGACCTCAGGTCTTTACACGCTGTGGGTCTATTACCCCAGCCTCACTAGCCAGACGCTATATACTGCCACCAACGACTTTGTTGAGCCCAAGCTGAAGCAAGTCGGTGATGATGTGACGGCGTTACGCAACAAAGGCTCTGCTCGCACGAGCAAAGACGAAAAGCAATTCGAATCATTGCAAGCCTTCGAACTCGAGTTGATTGAACTGCGTGACACACTCCTCAAACTCGCCCCCACCTACAAACCCAACCTTGATGACGGTGTGCAAATTAGTGCAGCACCTCTATGGCCTTTGTTTAGGCACAAGCCCTGGCAGAAGGTACTGAAAGAGACCTGGGAAAAGTTGGAAAAGGGTGATTACGACTGGGCTCATTTGGCAATAAACTACTGGCCGGAACGCGTGCGCCTGAAATGCAAGACCGACAAATCCCTTGCCATAGCTCATGGTTTGGAAGAACTTTATATCGAACCTGTGGGTAAAGTGAAAAAAGTGCGCAATAAAAAAAATGCTGGAGTAGATAAATGAGCATTGCTGAATTTATCCGAGAGAGTGTCCTGCGACCGCGCTTGAAACAGGCAGGCTGTTTGGTTGTGTACGACGCTGAAAAACGTTATCGCCAGCAATGCTTCGACCTGGCCAGCGAAAAGGTTTGCGTCATTGATGCAGGTGAAAGCAGTATCGAAAGCCGGGAGGCCGCGTTGTTTGCACTCAGGGATGTTGGCCAGTCGAATTCACAAGTCGAAGCATTATTGATCTATGTGCCAGCTAAACGTTCAGAAACGGATGAGCAGAAACAGGTAGACCCTTTTGCACTCTATGCAGGGTGTGGCGCTCTCTTTCCTCAAGATGATGGTGACGAATACCTCAGCTTATGCTTACGTGCCAGGCCTGATCACGCCACGGAGATTCGGCAGTTGTTTGCTCGAACGGCTATGGAGCCTTCGTTTGCCGTGATTGATGCTATTGGTGGTGGTGTGAGTTGGCCGCAACTGCGTGCAACATTGAAAGTTGAGTCGGGCCGAGAAATACTTGTGGCATTGATGGCGCCTACCTCACTCCAGATAGAGGCACTGAAAGCTCAAGAAGGTTGGGTGCAAGAAGCCCGAGATTTTTTGCAGAAGACTCTATCCTTGCACTTGAAAACACGCGGTAAAACGTGGTCAACGGTTGCTGATGAGCTTTGGCGCTATGTGTTGTTCAGTGAATTTGTTTTTGATCTACCGGGAGCATTGCCTAACCCGCTGAAGGGAGTGCCTCATGCCCCGATAGAAGCACGACCAATTATAGATGACGTTTGTGACAGATTACGCAGTGACCAGAAGTTGCGTATTACGTTTATTGAGCGGGCTGAGACGATTGAAGCCGAACTGAATATGGCGGAGCTGTGCGCTGATATCGACGACTTGGGCGTCAGGGATACCTTTCCATTTGAAGAGCGTACCTTTTTGCGAAACGCCATTAAAGGCATAACATCCAATGATACTGATACGACGCGAACTCTTTTGACTCGCTATAAGAGTTCTGTCTGGCTCGGCAAAGGAGAGAGTGTAGCGCAGTGGGAGTTGGTTCGTTCCGGGCTCAGTTTAGTGGAAGCTTGTGATGATTACGATCGTCAACTTCCAGATCATGCCCGTTCACAGGCTGATCTGCTTGACTTTTATCTTGGAAGTTTACGGGAGGTAGACCGTCTTCAAAGGGAGTTCGAACAAGCTGTTGGTGATTTTCCTGAACAACATGACTTCATGCAAGAAGTTATTAATCAGGCCCGAGGCCGTTATCGTCGACTTGCAGAAAAAGTACAGGGTGTTTTTATAAAACATATAGAGAGTTCAGGTTGGCCACCGACCGGACGCATGGCTAATGCCGATGTGTTTGATAGTTTGGTTGCAAGTCGGCTCAAGGAACGTGGAGGTAAGGTCGCTTACCTGATGGTTGATGCGTTACGGTACGAGCTGGGTGTTGCACTCGAAAAACTACTTGCCGAAGATGGTCCTGTGGAATTGCACGCTGCCTATGCTCAATTGCCTACCATCACCCCGGTAGGGATGGCAAGCCTCTTGCCTGGAGCGAGTCATAATTTAACCTTTTCATTGGTAGACAATTCCCTGGTTCCGAAGTTGGCCGGTATGCCAGTGAACAATGTTAATCAACGGATGGAGGTTTTGAAAAAGCACCTCGGTGACCGTTTTGAGTCGATGGCGCTGAATGATTTTGTGCGTGGTAAGCAAAAAATTGCTGAAACTATCGATCTTTTGGTTTTGCGTTCAACAGAAATCGACAGCCAACTGGAGAGTAATCCAGAAACAACCATAGGCCTTATCCCCGGTACGCTCAAACTGATTCGTAGGGCTCTTCACAAGTTGAGTAGTATGAAATTCAAGGAAGCTGTGATTGTGACTGACCATGGTTTTTTTCTTAACGCTCATGCAGAAGCGGGTGATGTGTGTGTTAAGCCGCAAGGTAACTGGCCAGTCAATGCGCATGATCGCATGATGCTCGGAAGTGGTACTGGAGACAGCCATAGTATCGTCATTAGTGCAGAAAAAGTTGGTATACGAGGGGATTTTGCACAGGTAGCACTCCCTCGCAGCATGGCACCTTACCGATCAGGTCATTTGTACTTTCATGGAGGAGCGTCACTCGCTGAAGCAGTGGTGCCCGTATTGGTGGCGAGGCTTGATACAGTGGTTCATGCAGAGGTTCGAAAGCTAAATGTTGAACTTTTTTATAAGAATGGGGCAAAGCGTATCACAACAAGAATTCCTGTTATTGATGTGGAATTAACTTCTGGCGGCCTCAATACCTTGAACTTATTTGAAGTTCCTGGTATTGAGGTGTTGATTGAGGCTCAGGATAGCAAGGGGAATGTCGTCGGGGAACCCCGACCTTGTGGTGAAGTGAATCCTGCAACACGCACAGTGATGTTGGTCCATGGTCAGCGGAAGCAAATCGCACTAAGAATGGATCCGGATTTTGAGGGCAAGTTTACGGTTAAGGTACTTAATCCTACAACACTGGCAAGTTATGGTTGTATTAACCTGGAAACGGATTATACAGTATGAATGAGATCAATGAGCTGGACAATAAACTGATTGCGGCCTTTGATGGTAAGGTGTTAAGAAAAGATCTGCTTCACCGTATCAAAAAGGGCACAAACATTCCAACGTTTGTACTTGAGTTTCTCCTTGCACGATTTTGTGCAAGTGATGATCCTGCAGAGATGGACGCGGGCATGGAGGCTGTACTGGCAACGCTTCAGGAAAATTATGTTCGTCCAGATGAAGCAAATGCTGCACAGTCGAAGGTTGCCACCAAAGGGAAGCATCGTTTTATCGACAAAGTTCATGTCCGATACGTTGAGAAAGAAAAGCGTCACTGGGCTTCACTGGAAAATTTCAATTCGCAGCGCATTGCAATTGGCGAGAAGTTTTACCGCGATAACGATCGCCTTCTTGAGGGGGGCATCTGGGCTGAAGTGACGCTTTCGCACAATGACATTGAGGAAGATGATTATGCGTTTTATATAGAAGATATGCGCCCAATCCAGTTGTCGCGCTTTGATTTCGAGCGCTACGCAAATGGCCGCGCTGATTTTACTCGGGATGAATGGATTGATGTTATTATCCGCTCCGTTGGGTTAGAACCCTCAAAGCTTTCACAAAGGGTGAAGATGCACTTCATTGCACGGCTTGCAGCCCTGGTAGAGCCTAATTACAATTACATAGAGCTTGGGCCACGTGGGACAGGTAAGTCCTATTTTTTCAGCGAGTTTTCTCCCTATGCAACATTGGTTTCAGGTGGTCAAGCAACTAAGGCAACTCTGTTTTACAACAATCAGCGTAGGAAGGTGGGGCTTGTTGGTTTTTGGGATACCGTCGCTTTCGATGAAGTTGGAGGCATCAAGGTACGCGATCCTGATACTATGCAGATCATGAAAGATTTTATGGCTAACGGCCGTTTTTCACGTGGTGTCGAAGTCATTGCCGATGCAAGCCTCAGTTTTGTCGGAAATTTTAATGAATCGGTGCAGCAGGTGGTCAATTCAACCGAGCATGATCTTTTTTTACCGCTGCCCAGTGAATTTGATCTTGCCATATTGGATCGAATAGCAGCCTATATCCCAGGTTGGGAAATGCCCAAAAATAGTAGTGATTTTTTGACGAACAGCTATGGGTTCATCACAGATTATTTGGCTGAAGCATTTCACTACCAGTTCAAACACACGAACAGGTACGAGGAAGTTAACAAACGTGTCCGTCTTGGTAAATCAATCGAAGGACGCGACGAAAAGGGCATCAAGAAAACAATTTGTGCTTTTTTGAAAATCCTGCACCCGTCAGGGACACCGACGGATGATGAATTTGAAGAGTACGTCGCTTATGCCACAGAATGCCGGCGCCGTGTTAAGGAACAGATGAATAAACGAAAGCCGGATGATGAGTTCGCTCTTATTAACCTCTCTTTTTTCAAGAATAATGGTGAGGAAATAATTGTTTACTGTCCGGAATCGAAGAATGCCAACGCTACACAACAACCAGTCCGACGCCGATTAAGTAAATCGGATGATCAGTCTGGTTCAGTTATCGACCCAAAACCAGCCAAACAACCAGCTCTTATTGTAGTAGAGGTAGAGCCTTTACCGAAAACGACATCGATTGCACCTCCTGTTCCTGCCGTGATTGTCCCAAATCCGGTGGAGCTTAGTGAGCAGCACTTTACAATCCTTTATGGAGATACTGGTTACAGTTATGAGACAATTATTGGCACCTATTTACTTGGCGCAAAGGCTATCGTTATCGAAGATCCCTACATGCGCTTGCCGCATCAGATACAGAACTTCGTAAGGTTTTGCGAAACTGTCGTGAAATCAAATACGGTAAAAAAGATCACCCTCATCACGGGATATGACGACAATACACCGTTAGCTGAAATTTCAGAAAAGCTGGATGAACTCAAGCAGAGTCTGCTTGAATTGGATGTTGAGCTTGATGTTCAACTTAACGTCAAGATGCATGATCGTGAAATCAGAATCGATAACGGCTGGGTCATAAAGATTGGGCGAGGTCTCGATTTTTATCAAAAGCCAGGTGGCTGGTATGAGGTGGGCGCCAACGACCTCAGTTTGAGGAAGTGCCTTGAAACAAAGGTTGATATTTTTCGTGCATAGTATATAAGGGAATGATGAACGATAATTACAATTTTAAACTGCGAAAAATAATTGCCGATGAACATTTTTATAGTTGTTTGTTTAAAACGATGCTCATTTTCTGAGTAAAAAATAAGTGATGTCTGAATCACATTGAATTCAAGAAGAGGGGGGCACGTCCCATACAGTTGATAATATACAATTTACACTTCGGCGCCTTATTGCAGCTTTATAATAAATACTAACACCATGCAATCAAACGCACTTTATTACCCTCATATTGGCCTACATAATTCATCTTGGATTAAGGCGATGGCTTTGTTTTATGATAATATTTATCGCATAGTGCCGGACAACGTAATACCAGATGATTCTGAAGACTTAGCTCCTCTGCTGGAAGAAGGGTCTATCGGAAGAATGATTGATCCAGCGAATTATTCAAAGAAAGCGTCAGAAGACTTTCTTTCGAAAGATTGGAATGCAGCTGCTCTTATGTACAGAGAAGATGGTGAAGAAATGATTATGAAGCTACACAGCAATAAAATAGATGAACGTGTTAGGGAGTTGTTCCTCGAAGCAGGATATCCAACGGATAACAATTGGATATATGTTCCGACTGCTATAGCATCTCAATTTATGCTCTACATGGCAACTGAGATAGCAAAAAAAAATAAGTTATCCCTCATCACCAGCGATTGGAGTGCTTGGACCGGAACAAATTACTTTTCCATAGACGGTGATGTAGATGAGTTTATTATGTGTATTGGAGACGATAAGTTTGCAGATGAAAATGCAGAGAGCTTCGGGCTATTCGGTTTGATTGTTAGCGAATTAGTACCCTTAAATATTTCTGAAATCCCGGCCGAAAAAATCCTTAAATTTCGTGAAAAAAGAAGGGAAGAAATTTCACAATTCCGTTCATGTATGCATGATCTTAGAACTGAGCTTATTCAGTTAGAATCATATGATATAAAAATCGAGACCTTGATGGATAAAGTTAAAGAGCTTATTAAAGCTCAAGAACAGTATAAGAAAAGTGCCGATATAATAAATGTAAAGGGATGGTTTGGAGTCTCTTTGACGGCTTTTCCAGCGCCAATGTTCTTTAGTAAACTGCTTTCTATTCCTATAGATCAAGCTTTACCTTTTGGTGCGGCTTGGCTCGCTATTGGAGGCATGTTCAATATTTTAAGCACTAAAGAAGATGTCAGGAAACTGAGAGAGAAGAATCCAGCGTCGTTTCTTGTCGAGATGCGTAAGTCGTTCAAAGCATATACAAGTGCAAGAGGTGGTGGAGATATCAACTATCATGCTTACAATTGCATGGAAGAATATGTTAATGACTAACTTAAGTTCACTTCATTAACTGGCTACCAATAATCATTAAAATACCCACTAATCATCCCCGACGGGCTATAGCCAGAATAATTGTATCACTTAGGGGTGGGACAAATGATTTAGTTTGCGATGCCGAACACGGTTTTACTATCTCAAAAAACGGTCGTTTGATGAGACGCGGAAAAGGGGGCCGAAACACCCCTCTTTTCGGGCGCTATTTGTCTTATAAAACCATGTCGTATTTCTATATTTCAGTAATCCGTTAAAATTGGTGCTTTTTAAGATTAGCAAGAGAATGAATGGAAGGACGACTGATCGGTTATGCTCGGGTATCAACTTCAGGTCAAGAACTGAACCTGCAGCTTGATGCACTCAAACAGGCCGGCTGCAAAAAGCAGCTTATTTACACGGACCAGGCAAGCGGCTCGAAGACTGAGCGACCTGGCTTGAACGCTTGCCTGAAAGAGCTTAAAGATGGGGATACCCTGATTGTCTGGCGGCTTGACCGGCTTGGCAGATCGCTGCGGAACTCGATATTGTTGAGCAGCTGAAAAGCAGTGGAGTCGGGTTTCGCTCACTTAATTATGGCGGCATTGATACGACAACGGCTTCGGGTGAAATGATCTTTAACATCTTTGCCACTCCTGGCGCAATTCGAGCGGCGGCTGATTCAGGAGCGCACGCAAGCCTTGCTGCCTGCTGCAAGAGCAAAAGAGTGCAAACTGCTGCGGATGATGCGCGGGTGCTGATTATCAGTGGTACCAATTGCAAATTAAAATTTTCATCCTGCTTATATGAGCTTTTAATTAAAACTACCTTACTAATACTCTGAATATTATTTTTTTACTTCCTTAGACTCTGACTATTATTTTGTTCATTTATGACAATATAAAGTTATAGCGGTGGTACCCAATCACCCCTAGTTTTTTTATTGTGCTTATATAAGCGTTTATATTTTGACCTCCTTCGACTCTGACTATTATTTTGCTCATTTATTACAATACAAGGTGATGGTGGTGGTGGTAAAGGTGATGGTGGTGGTACCCAACCACCCATAGTTTTATTAATGTGCTTATATGAGCGTTTAGTTAAAATTGCTTTATTTACTCTACTACTATTATTTTTTGACCTCCTTCGGCTCTGACTTTTATTTTGCTTATTTATTACAACACAAGGTATTAGTGGCGGTAAAAGTGATGGTGGTGGTACCCAATCACCCGTAGTTTTTTTATTTTGCTTATATGAGCGTTTAATTAAAATTGCTTTATTATCGCTACGACTATTATTTTTTGATTTCCTTCGCTTTTTATATAATAATGAGTCAATATTTTTAATATCGCTCAGAAATTTAGGTTCAGAAAAAATAATTTCTATTTTTTTATTTACCATAATTCAAAACTTTATGTTATTGTAAGTAAATAATACAATTAAAATTACTCCAACAAAAAACAATAGCCCTGAAAATGCATTCAAAATATCGGTTAATATTTGAAAAATACCACCTCGGCGTTTTGTATACATTTTACCTTTATTTGTATAAATTATACCTCGGTCGGTTTGTTTAACTGCCTTACGAAAAGCAAGGGCACTTGAATAATATGAAAAAAGAGCACAACTTATGCTTAATCCCCAACACACCCATGCAAACAATAGAAATTTACCCTGATTTATCCCTTTTTGTAACCCAATTTCTTTTAGAAACGTCAAAGATATACCAAGTGCACCACCAGAAAGTGTAATTACTGACTTATCATAATTACCCTGCTGCTCTTTCAGAGATGTCAATAAATTATTTCTATATTCAGTAACTCTTGCATCTCTATTATCCATATATTTTCTTTTTAAGAAAATAAATATCTATCTCAATGTTATCAACAATTTGATTTAATTCTTTAAGACTTGGAAGACAAGCTATATGATTAATTAATTACCCCACAACAAATCGGCGATGAGGTTCATTTGGAAACTGGCTGAACCATAGAGCTAAACACCATTTCGATCACATACAATATTTCACACTTTAATTTACAGTTTTTCAATAATATATCTTTAAAAAAAACTACTTATTACACTCTCACCCCCGCCACAACCCCTCAAATCTTTACCATCCTTATTTATTTTTAATCTTTTTTATTTATAAATCTTTACTTTTCTTATTATATTTTATTGTTTTTTATGCCAATAAAATACTAAGAACCATGAAACTCTTCCCGCTCTCATTCCTGCAACTACTTTTGCCGCGCCCTCTTGGCATTGATGGCGATGCTGCCGGCGGCGCTTCACCTGCCGCCGCACCGCCTGCCGCTTCTGAAAAGATTTTTACCCAGGCT
>Ga0214219_1000388_pt1 | contig 18908 bp, 27 predicted proteins | sample TroBogypolimnion_26_FD_153057 | JGI IMG/M metagenome (GOLD analysis project Ga0214219, IMG submission 153057) | Freshwater microbial communities from Trout Bog Lake, WI - 25JUL2007 hypolimnion | ecosystem: Environmental > Aquatic > Freshwater > Lake > Hypolimnion/Profundal zone | place: Trout... | reverse complement strand
GTTAGTAGCTGCGCGGGGGTCTCAATTTTACCTGTAAGGATTGAACTAGACCAACTCATCATCGGCCTTTTCAAGCAGCTCTTTCAACCAGCCTTTTTTAGGTGGCCAAGATACCCCTAAACTGGCTAAGGACTCTTTAGTCCAACCGCCAGCCGGGGTTTGTAATGATTTAATATGAGCAATCAATTCAGCGCGTTTCATCGCAAACTCGCAACAGACTTGATCGCCAAGTTGAATATCGAGTTAATCCATTCGGCATAAGACTGAGGCTCTATTTCCTCAGGGTTCACCAGTTTGCGCCTAGCCTTTTCTAGCGCATCCATGACCTCTAGGCGATATTCCTTATTGCCAGCCTTCACCATATCGGTCAAAACTTTGTCTTGTTCCCAGATACGAAGTAGCTCAATTTCGTGGTAGCAATCTTGACCATCTCGGCACTTTTCCTCATGCACTTTAGTCACGATGTTAGCCACGATCTGTGTAGGTGAATTCACTTCTAACCCTTTCTACTTTTGAGGCTTCGATCACATCAGAAAAGGGTACGGCAAACTTTTCGCAAGCATCCCGTAATCCGATCACCCAATGGTTGTCGTAATTGCCATTCTCAATAAAACGGCGCTCTCTTGCAGTTGTGCCACCCATAAACGCCCATCTATCTTTATCGGCAAAAGCCCACATAAGACACTCTTGGCGAATCGGGCAAGCAAAACAAACCTTGCGAAGCATCTGCCGATTGACCTTGACTACTTCTAAATTATCTTCTTCTTCAAAGAATAAATCTGTGGCGATACCTCGGCAGTTAGCCTTATTCCACTTGATCTGCTCCCATGTTATTTTCCTGCGCATACATCCCCCCAATAAGAACAATAAGATTTACAAAAGAAAGCGGCTGATCGTTCTGGCGCTGGTGGGGAAGTCATCGCCTTTACATCTGCTACCCATGCCCTAGCCTCATCAACAAGCTTCGGGTTGTAGTCATCTTCCCACGCAACAATGTCGCTCATCTTGCCATCACGCGGAATGAATACAAGACCCACTCGCTTGACGGGATACTTCTGAGCAATAAGGCTCGCGTAGATATTGACCTGCATTTTCTGTTGCTTTGTAGGCAAACCGCCCTTGGCAAGTTTTGCCAGCGTGACAGTTTTCCAGTCGTAAACAGTTTCAGCATTGCGTGAGTAGAAATCCACATGACCTTTGAAGTACTCATCCTCAAACGCTTCTTCGAGCAAGAAATCCTCGCCAAAGACATCGTAAGACTTGAGTGCTTCATAGATCGAGGCGTGGATTGCCGTACCCATAATCGCAGCAAGAGATTCGGTATTGGTGTTGCACTTAGGCGACTGATTAAGGATATGCCAAGCCTGAGCGCGACAACCCCCAACCGAACTAGCACCTAGCTCAACCTGCACCGAGCGATCTCGTTGTGAGTCGGCTTCTTTCAGCGCAACCTGCAAAGTTTTTACGATATCCATTGCAGTATTCCTTCTTTTTTAATTTCGGAAATATAGTTATAGGCAGTTTTTTTATTTATATTCATTTTATTTACCAAAACTTCCACCTCTGGTTGATTGGGATTGTCGTAAATAAATTGCGCTGCTCTATAAAGATAAAATTTTTCAGATGGCTTAATAAAACCTATCTTTTTCTTGTTTCTGATAAGTTCTTTGAACTGAATAGCGCGTAATTTCGTACCATCAATTCCCTCACTATCTTCAATAACAAGGCGAGTTATTTTGTTATCTTGTATGTCGTAATCAATGTGCATTAGTAGCCGCCTAAGCAGTTCTTGGATTTGGTGTGACGGCGATATTGCAGGGCATACATGGTTTTGGTTGGCGCAAATAGATCAACCTTGCAAGCACCGCAATTGCCATACCACTCATCGGCTTGAAAGTCGTAGGTCATTGGTGCATCTCCGAGCGAATCAGAGCTGCAACTGAGCGAGCAATATCCACCTGCAACTGTATGCGCTTAGCGTTCTCTTTTAGCGCCTTAACAGTAGCCTCGGCGTAAGCCAAAGCCGTGTGTTCCTCAGCGTTGTCAATCAGCGCGTTATCTTCGCGCTCACCGACTGTGTAGTTCTTGCCAGTAGGCGATGAAAGACCCGCGTACTTCATGCGAGATTTAGCCATTGCAATTTCAAGCTCGGACTTTCTCACAAGATAATGCTCGTCTGCCGTAGCCAAATTTTGGTAGGCATCGTCATATTCTCTGCTAAGTCCAATGAGTCGTGCTTCAACTTCTGCTGGTGTAGCCATTACGCCACCAACACAAACAGAGCATAAAGCGGTGCAAAGAAAATCGTGCCCCAGAAGATCACGCGCACAAAGTCGCGGATTACATAATAAGAAACTGGGTGCTTGGCGGTATCAACTGAGTCGTAGATAGTCATTACTTCTTCTCCAATACTGTTTTGCGGGCGGTGATAACTGCGTTGAGAGTTTTGCCGTTAATGACTACCGCAAGAAGTCCAGCATCCTTAGCGCCTGTGTAGAAATCTTTAAGCTCCTCGATTGTTTCAATGGTTGGGATTTGATCGTACGCTTCCTTAGCGAGCGCAAGCAGTTCAGATGAAACTTCTGGCTCAGTCTTGCGAGGTGCATCACCGCGAGAATCGGTGAGATCAAATAGATCGCCCTTGTGCCATAAATCTAAAGCTGCACCAAAGCGCATACCTGCGTTGCGTAGAGCATCGCCAATCGCTTCTTTGACTGCCTGAGTACCGCGAGAGTTGCCAGAATCGCCATAACCAATGCGAGTGATTCCGCAAACTGTTAGGCGTATCCATAGACCGCCAGCCTCATCAAGTTTTGGCAAACCATCTTCGCCAACTGCAAAAGGCTCCCATGACCATTCAAGATCGGTTTCAAGCAAACGCTTTGTAAGTGCTGCGTGACCAACATAATCTAGCTTTAATCCACCCTTAGGAATCTGATTGATTTCATTGGGTGCAAAAGGTTCTAACATTTTTGATACTGGGTGTGTTGCTTTTTCAGCCATAGCCGTTCCTTCGTTCAGGTATGCCCCTGTTGGCATTGGCTCAACTGTAAGGCAAGGCGTAAGGCAAAAGCAAGGACATTTTGTAAGTTTCTTTTTAGGCTATCCTTAACCCATGATAAGCGTAATGGTCAGGTACGAGGAACTAGAGGTCGAAATCCAAGCAAGCGACCACTACCCCGACCAAGTGACCGATTACTGCAATCGCGTGGGCAAGCTATTTGAGGAATCACTACAAACTTTGAGGCGAGCTGGCTTTGCCCTTGAAGCCGATTTGCCAGATGAAGAAGAAACTCTATAATTCAACTCCCCCTTCAGTCGGACATTACCCCAGAGAAATTCTGGGGTTTTTGTCTTTGCGCGCCGAAAATCTAAAAAAAATTTTCAATTTCCACCCTTACGGGTGTTAGTCCAACCAGACCTGATACTGAGCAGTCACTCGCCCCTTGATCGGGTCAATGAAGTGCAGTCGTTGGGAAGGCACACCACTTACCGCCATAGAATCTCTCGCGTAGCGATTATCCGACTCAATTGAGCCTGTCCAGTAAATCATTCCGTCTTGTGCGCTCATAGGCTCACTAGCGGTGCGGTGATAGTGGCCCAAATAGATATCGGTGAACGCCCACTTATAGGCTCCCGCTTTCCAACGGTTACCAGCAGCTTGCCAAGCGCTAGGAGAGGCAAAGCCTGATCTACCTACTTCATCTCCGTGCATTAAGAGCGCTCGATAATTGCCGATTTCAACGCGCTGAATATCCTCTGGGCAATCTTCCCATGTCAAGCGCTTTTCTCCAGCAAGAATCTTTCTGGCGAACTGATAGCACATACGATCAAAGTTATCCGCTTTAGGAACATGATCTCGCTTGCTACCGATTCTGCCGTGATTTCCCCACTCGGCGACAACTGTTACCTTGTCAAAATTAGCAAGGAAGTAGCGAACAAAGTCCACCATAAGGAACGACACGATGTCCCATTGCTCAAATAGCGTGGCATCTACTTCCCAGAGTTGTGCGGGGTAGTTGAACAAGCCTTCAATCATGTCGCCACCGAACATAATCACCACATCATTGACAGGGTGATCGTGGCGCTGAATCTCAGTAATCTTCACGCATTTCTCGGCGAATTGCATAACCCGCTTCTTCATCACCTCAGAGTTGTAAGTGGTGGTGATCTTGGAGCCTTGCCAGTCAGTAGCGTGAACGAGAGCTACCTCTGCCTTAGCCTTAGCCTTCGTTAGATTTGGCTTAGGTACTGGCGGGATTGCGCCCATAGAGAGCGTTGCATCATAAGCTGCTTGGAGTACCAACTCGCCTAACTGTTGGTCGCGGTCTTTGATTTTGGCTAACTGCTTCTGCGCGTTCAGTAAGGCTTTGCGCAAATCTGTAATCTGCGGGTCAGCCTCTTCTTTAATTTTCTTGAGATCGTCAGCAAGGCTCATAGGTAGCACCTGCATTGCTTAATTCGGTGAGTTCGCAATTGCGATGAAGTCACCAAGATATTGTGCGACTTAAGATAATTAAAGAGCGCCACATTGGTAATAGTGCGATCTTCCAGCGCTTCCTCAAATGCTTTTAAGTTTTTACCAGTTAGCGTATCCATGTAGGTTTTCACACTACAAGGCTTACCGCCAACTCCGATCTTGCCCCTCAACTGTTGAAGGTCTGCTACTAAGTCCATGTTGCCCCCTTTGTCAAATAAATCTTACATTATGAAACGAAAGAAAGTGCGCAACAAAACGAAAAAAACCCCGCAACCTTTTTAGGGGCTACGGGGTTTTTATTATTAAGTTTTTTTGACTCTTTGTGCGATTGCCTCAGCCATCTGGACTGAGAACGCAAACTTAGCACATCATTTAATCAATCCACTATTTATCTTGATGACTTCAGCAACATCTGTGCCTTCTGGCTTGTATGGGTCTTTAGGAATACCAATTGGCTCAGGAACGCCAGACCCTTCCATATTGGCAAGGTAGGGAGTTTGAATATGCGACTCGGGTACAACATTCGGGTTTGCTTGCTCGTTATGCGACACCAACCCACCAGTAATAAATCCAATGGCGATATAGGCAAGGTGCGCTGGGTCGTGCTGAAAGCCTGTTGCTGCCCATGTGCTAAATGCGCCAGTCATAGCGATTGCGAGTTGCTTAGCATCTAGTATGTGAAATCTAAAGTGCTTCATAGCGAACCTTTAAGCTCATCGTAAATAATCTGAGGAAGTGCGCCCGTGACCTTGATACCCTGCTTTGCCTCGTACTTGACGAGCGCAGTTTGAGTCTGGGTATTCATCGTTCCCGTGACATAAGTAGCAGGAAGTAACCCCGCCTTGAGCAGAGCCTTCTCGACTGCCATAACTGCATCGCTCTTTTGACCGAAGTTAAATGCGGTGGTATCGGTGGGAAATGGGGGAGCCACGAATACAGTCTGAGCAGATGTTGTAGCCGTTGGCGTAGTGGTCATTAAACCGCCGTGAATTGCCCCTGTAACGCCCGCAACCGCCGTTCCCGTTGCGCCGACCGCAGCAGTAGCCTTCTTGCTTGTAATGCCCTTTTGCGCGGGTTTTAGGGCTACTTGGTAGCGTGGTCTGACAATGGCGGCTACATAGAAGTAAGGGCGATGAACTCTAAAGCATCCGCTTTCGTGAACCGAGTCATTTGGGTTGCCTGTGTTGAATCCAATGGTGGTCAGCCCGTCAGGGCTTGCCGCTTCTACGATCTCGACATGATCTACAACGCCATCCGAGTTCCAGTCAAAAAAAACCAGATCGCCGGGTTGCCCTTGATACTTATTGACGACTAAGCCTTGGCGTTGAAACCAAGGCAGAGCAGCAGGGTTGAAGGCAAATCCTTTAGGGGTTTGAGCAGCTACAAGGCTAGATAGACCGACCTGAGCAAAGCACCAACTCACGCCCATAGCGCAGTAAGGAGCGTTAAGAATTCCGTACCAATCGCCATAAGGGTTCTCATCTTGCGCGCCAGCGTGAAAGCCGATCTGACTTCTAGCGACATTGAGAACATCAAGTGCGGTAGCCATCTTTTGCCTTTCTATAAAAAAAGACCCCCGTTTCCGAGGGTCTAATGCACTTGCCCCAAGTGCGGGGTAAAACTTACTTGGTTGCTTCTGCTTGAACCAACTTTGTCGCATCTGCTACTACGGCAGAAACAACTGGTGCGGTAAGAGTTGCAGGAGCGCCTGTAGATTCGTCAATCTGATTAACGAGCGAGGCAGGGTTAATGCGAGCAAGAATTGGTGCGACTAGACCGCCGACCAATGCCTTGATAGCAACTGCCTTAAATGTGTCATGCGGTGCAATTTCGTGCGCTGCAAGACCAGCAGCAAGGATGCCGTACACATAATGCTCGGCAAGAGCCTTTTCCTTGGTTGTGAAATGATAATTAAACTTCTTGGTTGCCATTTTCTACCTTTCCTGAGAGTAATCCGCGAACATACTTTTGCGCTTCGTAATCGGCATAAGCGGCATGGTGAATCCCCGTACCAGAACCGCGATGATGCTTCTCGCAAAGCCACATAAGGTTAGCACCTGATTCAACCCATGCCCCAACCGACTCAGGGTCAGACACGCCCGGATAGTCCACTTCCAGCCACTTCAAGTCCACGCCGTTTTGGAGTGAGAACTCAATGTGGGAATGGTGAAGCTCTAATCCGCCATCGCACTCAGAGAAATCTGAACGATGTTCTCCGATAGCGCACTTGGCGGTGTCTTTGGTTCGCTCGCGGTAGGCATTAAAGTCTTTATAGTGCGGGTCAGTTTCGCGTGGTTCGTGAGCAGGGTAATGCACCACATACGAGTTAGTAATCTTTTGGTCGTGACCATCAGTCATTTTTTTCCTCTAGTAAATTTTTCAAGTGTTCAATCTCTTGCTTTTCAAGTGAAAGGATGTGGCGAATAATCATGGCATCGCGCTTGGTCTGTCCGATCATGGCAATACCGATCATCAGCTCAACAAGAACGGCTAGGTATGAGGCGACAAGTTGCCAATGCACATACGAGTAAGTGTCGTTAAACCAAGTAGGCTTAAGCCACCATACAAAACTGCCGATAGACCAAAAGCCTACAAACCACCAGTTGCGGATAATGCCTTGGACTTTCCAAGAAACTTGCTCGCCAAAAGTGAGAACATCCTGAGTGTCTGGGTGAATGAATTTTCTCTTAAACATTTACTCTCCATCTGGGAACGAGTCTTTGGGGTTAATCCAGCGAAAAATAATCGGAAACACGGCTGCTAGTGCAGCTTGTACGAGAACATCTGGCTTAACTAAATCTCTAAAATGCAAGACAATCTCAAAGCCAATAAAAGCCTCAAACCAAGCGCGTGAAATGGTTTGTAGTTTCTTGCGAGTCTTACGCCTCACTTTTTGCTTTCAACCAAGTGATTCTCAAAACGGCCTTCGAGTTTGGCAATTTCGCGTGAAATCTTTTGTGTAAGTTTTGTGTTTTCTGCAACCGCTTCTTCAAGTCTTGCCAGTGCATCCGCATTTGATGAACCGCCATTGCGCTGATAAGTATGAGCCGCAATGTCATCTAACTTATGCTTCATCGTAAAGAAAATTTTTGCTCCTGCTCCTAAGGTTGCTACTAAAGCTCCGGTTGCCCAGAGGATTTGTGCCCAGTTTGCGGCGTTAGCGAGAGATGCGGCGTTCATTGCGCCCTTTCGGGTTGTAGGTTAGCGGTTAGATTCCTTTTGGCCCTTCAACATTTGGCTTTGCTGGTGCTGCCGTAGTTGTTGGTTCAACAGGTTTAGGTCGAGTTAAAGAATCAATCGTGGCTTTAAGAACGGCGATTGTCTGCGCTTGTTCTGCTACCTGATCTTTAAGGTGTTTGAGAATATCCTCAACTTGTAGTTGATGTTCCAGTTCCATTTGCGCCTTCTAACTTGGTTACTCGATTTTGTAAGTCTTGAACAAGGGGAAGTAATGCTACTGCAACGCGATCATAGTTAATTGCATCTGGCAAACCATCTTCGGTATAAACAACAAGAAAATCTTTTAAGGTGTCAATTTCAGCAACTTCTTCTGCAATTAAGCCAAGATAGCGAGTTAAGCCTTGAGTAGATTCTTTGTTATTTTTATATTCAATTTTGTCAATAAATGATTTTGCAGTTAATGACATTACCGATTGAACGGGAATTGCTTGCGGTTCAATATCAACTTTATATCTTGCCGATGAGGTAGAACGAGCAAGGTTTCCGTAGGATGGGTTGATATAAAGATTGGCAGACGAGCTGGTTGTATAGGTTGTTGCAGTTGTTGGAAAATAAACATAGCCGTTGCCAGTTAGCGTACCTGTTGCAGTTATGGTGTTAGAACTGGTCATGCCACCATTTCCAGCATTAACTGTAGTTCCGTAAACCGTTGCCGATGAACTGTTGATATAAATGCTTGAGGTTGCGTTACTTAATCCAGTTGCCGAAAGAGTAAATCCACCAATAGTTCCGCTTGTAGAAGTAAGCGTTCCCGTAAATGAACCAGAATTAGCAGTAATAGTTCCTTGAATTGTTGCTTGAGTTGCAACCAAAGCGCCAGCAGATGAAACCTGAAATTGCCCAGATGAGCCAGCATAAATAGCGATTGATTGAAGCGTTCCTGTTGTAATTTTGCCCGCATCAAGAGCTGCAATTACTGTGCTTGCAATTGGCGCATTAACCCAAGAACTGCCGTTGTAAACATATTGATATAAAACTGTTCCATAAGAATCGGTTTGAAACCATACATCGCCACTTGAACCGCTACCAGATGGCCCCGAAGTTGAATAGTGAACCGTGTTTTTGCCGTTGGCAGATTGAAGCGCTACACCTGCTTGCAAAGAAGCGGCGGTTGCTTGAACGCCAGCTTGTAGAGCAGCAGTATATGCCTGAGTTGCTTGAGTAGATGCTTGAGCAGCAGTACCTTGCGCACTAACGGCAGTTGTGTACGCCATATCGGGCGCAGATTCTAGCTTGCGAAGGCGTTGGTTGATCGTGCTGAAGTAATCGTAGAGATTGGCGGGAAGCGGTGTATATGCCATTATCCAGTCACCGTTTTCTTAGTTACATTGCCAAAGTTTACATAAGGTTGAGATAGCGTGATTGTCACGCGACTTTCTTTATCCTCGCCGGGTTGAACACTAACTGCAACTACGCGCCATAAAGCATTGTAGATGCCGGGGAACACAGAGCCAGCGCTTGTGTAAGGAAATCCATTAGGGAACATATCGTCAATAATCAAGATGTTCGCATCATCGCCAAGATTAAATGTTCCAAGATAAGGGTCTACATACGGCGCAACAACCGCTTGAATAGTGGTTGGCGCGTGAGATAAGGCGTTAAGTTGTCCAACCGTAGATGCTTCAAGAAGTCCCAAATCTTGAATATCAATGAAACTGGCAGAATCCTCAAGAAGTGCGCCGTTTCCATAAGAACTAATGCTGCCCCAATAAGTAGGGTAAACAGAAGCATCATCGGTAGCAACGGCAATAGTTTTAGCAAGATTTGAGCCGTAACCCAAACCAAACAAAGTATTAACCATTGTGCTGCCATCTTCGGTATAACTATATTCAACAAGATTGCCGGGAAACTGCAAAGCAACGGTATTGCTTGAAATGTTTGGAATCATAAAGTGCAAAGTATTAACTGGCAGATTGTTTGAGTTGTAACTTGGCTTGATGACAAAATCAAAATACGGGTCTGTGGTGTTTGAGTCCAAACCATCTGATAGGTCTTTAACGGCCTGATAAATTTCTTTGAGTTCAAAGTCAAAGTATTCGCGGGTAACTGAAAGACCGCTAGTTGCAGGACTAGATTCAGCAAGAAGTCCAATGTTGCCATGCGTTTTAGGAAAAGAACTATCCTTGCCTTGCGCGTAGTAGGTCATAAGATAGTTGGCAATAAGAACGGGGTCGGATTTATCAGAAATCAGACCAGAGCTAGGAAAGTTAAGAGTATCTGTAATCCTACGGCGCTTAAAATACGAAAGCATTTCTTGACCCGTAATTTTAAGGATTTGAGTTTCTGTATCCCATTCGCGTTGCCAAATAACGCCAGACCAAATAAGTTTTCCACCGTAATCAATCCAGAGAATAGTTTGCCCCGGCTGAGTTCCGTTAAAGATGTTGAGTTTATTTACAAGCAAGCCATTGGATTGAGTTACAAAATCCGTACCAGATAAAAGCACTTCGCCAGTAAATGAGCCGATGCTATTTAACTGAGCATCAAAAGATACATTGGTGAAAGGTATCTCAGCAATAACTGGGTTGGGATTTGAACCCGATTGATAGAGCTGCGTAGTAAAATAACGAAAATCAGACATAAGCGTTAGTGTAACTTACTGACAGAGAAGGGCCAGCAGAGCCGCCTATTGTGCTTGCGTAACTGTTGAGCGCGTAAGATGATGTGATTGGCGGGATTGAAAGCCATCCACCATTAAGACCCAAAAGCAAATTGCGAGCAGGAACGCCACCTTGAGTAATTGTTTTCTGCAAAAGATCAATTACAATAGTAGATGTGCTTGAACTTGTAAGAAATTGCATATATGGAGCGCTTGATGTTGTGCCATTGACGATATAAAAAGTTTGGTTGGCTGATGGGCTAGGTATTGTAATAATCGGGCAAGAAGTAGCCCAACCGCTATTTGATAAAGTCAAAGATGTGCCAGTTGAGCTTGTTGTTGAAGGATAGTCGTAATAGCGTGGGTCTGGGAAGAAGAACTCAACGCTGGCTTGAATGTAACCGTAGGTAAAATCTGGGTCTATTGAGGTTTCAATTTTGCGAACACGACCATACATGGCTTTTACCCCGCCAGTTGAAAGCGAGGAAAGTTGAAATTGCAATTGCCCAAGATTTGATGGAGTTCCCAATTGCTGAGGATATAAATTAAGATGAAGTTGATCGTAATAATACTGAGCAGAATTTGAACTATTACCAACAATAACAAATGTAAAAGTAACAGTTCTGCCATTGTAAAAATCTCGACCAGAATACTGACCATCTGTATAGCCTCGAAGGTCATCTTGGTTTCGGATGTCAGGAAGTCCGGCAAGACCATCAACCTGAGTAACTGGGTAACTTGTTCCAGCACCAAATAAAAAGCCGTTCCAAGAAAACTGATACGGTGCGGTTACATATACAGTCATTGTTATTTCGCCTTTGATGTTGAATACTTGATTGAGTTAATTGTAGCTTTGCTTCCGTCAATGTTTACCTTAATCTGCAAACCAGTAGAAGTGCTATAAGTTGTTAAGCCTTTTTCTGCTTTTTTGATGGATACCTTGCCACCAGCCTTTTTTTCCTCAGCCGCAATTGTAGCCATAATAGAAGCAAGGGAACCTGTTTTGCCTTGTAGCGTATTAAGGTAAGCGGGAGATAAATAATCTATTGGTTTTGATGTTGGCTTTGATGGCTTTGGCGCTCCAAAAGCAAGATCGTGCAAAGACTCAGCCATTGAAGGCGCAGGACTTCCTATTTGAATTTTTTTATCTCTTACAGGTGTACCACCTTTAAGAAAAGCAATAATATCTGTAAAGCCAGTAATAAGCGCGCCAATAGGCCCCAAAAATTTACCCACCGCTTCGGCAATGGAACCAAAGATTCCACCTATTACTTTTAGATCTCCCATCAAAGCAGAATCTTGAGAAAAGGCTTTGAAAAAATCCTCAATAGAAGCATAGGAATCGCTTACACCAGCTTTGATTTCGCCAAATGTTGATTTAACTTTTTTAAGAAAATTGTAAAAAGTAATAAGTTTGCTTGTTGCCCAAAGACCTGCAAGTCCAATACTGATGTCTTTAATAATGCCCATATTGTCTTTAAGGCTTTGACCCAATTTTTGAAGTTTGCCATCTTTTGTAAGATAAGTAGAAAGTTTGGCAAGATCACCTAAAAGTGGCCCACCAACTTGCTCTTCTACCAATTTGAGGTTTGCTTGAAGAACTTTCCAAGGCTGAGCATCAGCAGCAGCCTTAGCGGCTCCCTTTGTGCGTTCTTGAATAAGTTGCAATATCTCGGTATAGGTAGCGCCTTTAGGAATGGTTTTGTTAATGGCTAAACCTAAAGTAGAAAGACCGCGAGCTTGACCAAGGGTTGCGCGAGATACCGTATCGGCGGCAGCGGCAAGGCTTTCATGTTGAAACGCTGCAAGATCGGCAACTGTACCCATTGCTTCAAGAGCAGCCATAGGGCTACGAGTAGCGGCGGTCATGCTTGCCAATGCTTGCATTGTGTCGCTAGATGCAAAGGTAAGGTTTGCCATTTTTTGAACCATTTGCTCTACGGCAGGTTCGGCTTGAGTATAACTTACACCAGTATCTTGAATAGCGGTTTTAAGTGTTGCTTGAGATGAAGCAACATCCATCGCGGCTTTAACGCTTTCGTAAGCAACTCCCGCAAAAATTGTTCCAATGCCAAGCAAAGCAGTTCCGGCAACTTTGCCAGCAGCTTGAAATTTACCAAGAACGCCACCAGCAACTAAACCCTTTTCAGCCATCTTGTCCATTTCCAGATTTAATTTCTGAAAACTTGCAATAGCCTGATCTGCTTTAGCTTCTACAACAAAAAAGATAGGAAAATCAGCAACGCCAGCCATGTTTATTCCTTCCTAACTTAAGTGTTTGTAGATAATTGCTTTTGCTTCTTCTTGAAATTTAATAAATGCTGGTTCCATGTAAGGAAACTTCAAACCTGCTGGCCATTTTCCACCACCAAGTTCTAATCGGCGAGCGTAAACAGTTTGAGGGCCAACCATTGCGTAATAATGAGCAAAGCCAAGTTGGGATTTAATGCCGTCAATAGAACGGCGCAAATCACCAGATCGGTTCATTGGCGGTTTATTTGGCGTAGCGGGTGATTCATAAATCTTTTTTCCGCTACGGGTTCTGCCAATCGTAGGTCTTTCTCCTTGAATTTCCTCTTTGGCAAGTTGAATTAAACGAGCCATCATTTCATCACGGGCTGCCTTAGCCCCTGAATCAATTTGAATCATTTTTTCATCAACCATTTTAATTGCTTGACCGATATTGCTCGTTATCATTTTGAACTTCTTTCACGATTCCAGCAATAGCAATTACCCAATCCAGCATTTGCGCTGGTTGGTTATCTGTTTCTTCAATAGTCCAGCCAAATTCTTTAGCACAAAAGTAATAAAGAAATTCTTTGTCTGGGTAATTAAGTGACGGTTCTCTGCGTTTACCTTCCAACACCCATTTTAGGCGTTGGAGCTTTCGAAAGGGCTATCAGGGTTCGATTCTGATTCTCTTGTGTTTGTGAAGGCAAGGTTAAGTTCTTTTTGAGCTTCTGCTGCTTCGATGACCAAAGCATCATAATCGGCAAGAGATAATTCTCCAAGAGATGCTGGTGCAATTGACGGGATAATGAGATCAAATGACCAAGATTCAATAAGCATGGAAATAACTGCGCTCATAATAGATTCGGTTTGAGCGTAAGCATTGTCGCCGTTAATAGCAGCTAAAGCTTTGGCGCGATCTTTGTGCTTAAGATTTTTGGCATCTCTAATGACTGCCGTGTTACCGCTTGGGAGTGTAATTGTTTTAGACATGAGGTTTCCTTCCTACTGCCTTCGCTGGTTAGGGTATAGCCGGGGGGAAGGCGGCCCCGGCTATACAGTTAGTTGCCTATTACTGGAATGTACCAGAAGGCAATGCGTTAATGAGCGTGAACTTAACTGGTGAATAACCGCCAGTTGCGCCAGCATCGGTAGAGTTACCAAGACCTTCAATATCAACTGCAATAGTTACATAATCACCACTACGATCAATTTCAGCCGTGTTGTATGCGCCCTTTGAAATCTGGAACGCAACTTCGGTAGCGGTTGAACCTGAACCTGTTGAGAAGGTAACGGTAATTGCTGGTTGGGTGTTGTTGATAAAGCGAGTCAATTCGGTGTCATCTTGCATAACGAATGTGAGCTTGCCCTTAGCGGTCAAAGCACCAAGGAATACTTGGTAAGGGCTTTGAGTGCCAGTAAGAGCAAAGATGGCTTCTGACTTGCGTGATAGATCAAGTGTTCCTGTTGTGACATAACCAATGGTTGTTCCACCAATTGTTACTACACCTGTCCAAACCTGAGTAGGAAGAACGCTTGAGAAAGATGGTGTTGGTGCGGTTGTTGTAGCAGAAGGCCAGCCCATTGCCTTAACGGTGTATTCCAACATTCCGTCAGCATTAAAGGTCAAGCCAAAGTCTGTGATCTGGCAACCCGGATATTGACGGGTGTTTGCAGCGTAAAAGTCTGTGATGGTCAAAGCCTTTGGCTGAGCATCAACATTTGAGCCAACTTCGTTCTTTACTGCCATTACATGGGTGTAAGGGCCTGTTCCTGTTGTAGCAACATCGCCCAAGATACCCGCAATCCAATATCCAACGGTGTCAGCAAATACAGGGCCACCAAAATCAACTGTTGAGTGACGGCGACCTTGAACATAGTTGTAAGACTCAACAATGCTACCCCTAATGCCTTGATCGTATAAAGGGTCAATAACATCAATTGGCTTAAAGCTATTGAGTGTAATTGGTACAAAGTTTGTAGCGGTGACAGGAGTTCCCTTGGTGGTTTCAAGCGCAACACCGAGGTAACTCTTGACGGAATTTTGGGCTAGTGTCATTCTTCATCTCCTACTGTTGGCTTGGTTGTTTTAACGGGTGTGACATTGTGTGCCACGAAATCTGCTGGCGCTTCAAAGGTGTCGCCGGGCTTAACGGTGACGGCGATTGACGGAAAAGTCCGTTCATCGTGACCTGTGTATTTATGTTTAGCCATTTTTCTCCTATGCTTCAATCATTTGAGTAACAGTAAAGCGAAGTGATGCCCAAGTTTCGGTAGATGTGCCGTCATTGGACATAGGCTCGCCGTAAGAAACATCAATGGCTGCTTCTGCCGCTTGCCAAACTAATGTGCCTGATGGGTCACCAAATTGATGATCTGAGCGCAACTTTTCTTTAAGATTGTCAATAGTGATATCAAAGTCATTCATAGCATCTTGCGAATCACGCTCTAAGGAGTGATGGAAGATTTGAATAACAACGCCATAATCAACACGCTTGATGCCAGATGTAGCTCCACCGATAGCCAAGCGGGTTTCGCGCTCTGACTCGATATGGATAACTGCGGCAGCGCGAGATTGTTGAGAAGGCAAGGCATTGACGGCAAAGTCAATACGCTTAGGAAACGAGGTAAAGACCTGATTCAAGCCTTGAACATTTGGCTGACCGATGAAGTTTGCGAGAACCGAGCGAACGGCTTGACGACCGACCAGAGCCATTATCTAATCCTGCGATAAGGAGCAAGTAGGTTTTGAGCAATCTTGATCTCTGTGCCAAGACCTTGTGCGCCTTCAACTGCCTGTGAAGCGCGAGAGGCAACGCTCATCACCATTGAGTTATCGCCACGAACTTTGAGCATTGAGGTAGTTACCAAGATGGCAGCTTCCTTGATTGCTGGCGGTAGCGCTGAGATAGATACGCCGTTAGCGTGAGAGTATGCAAGAGGCGCAACGAGTGGGACTGTGGTTGAGCCAAAGGTATAGGTGCTGGCGACTGTCACAAACTCTGAATCAAAGCCATCGTAAATCTTGAGTGTTAGCCCTGCGGTAATTCCTGTGCCATCTGTAACTGTGAGGCTTGATTGCCCTGCGGTAGCCGTGTTGATAAGGGTGTTGGCGTAGCCGTTTACATAGGTGTATTTGAGAAACACTTCTTGGCGTGGCGTTGTCGGGAAACCAAATTGAAGTGGCCCCTGATTTGTGTACGAAGTTGAAAGCATTGAGTAAGGAAAGATGACCTGCGAATCCTCAATCCATGCAATCGAGCAATCGGCAACTGTTGTCATTTGATAGTTGGGGTTGCCGTAAGCAAATGAGGTCAGCGCGATAATTGGGCTATAGCGCGGATGAAAGCGAATTGTGCCATCGTCACGGATACGGGAGCGTTGTTGCTCGGTTTCGGTGGTTGCTGCGAGGACTTGGTTGCAGTATGTATCAATCCATGAGCTTGCGCGAGCAATGACATTGGCTAGTTCCGCATCTTGAACATCTGGGTCTTGTGAATTCCATACGAGGTTATCGAGATCAATCGCGGTAGGCGCGTTCTTGTACTCGGTAAGCGTGAGGTAAGGTGTGGAGAACTGGTGAGTTGTACCTGAGTAAGCATTAGCCATTTATCTCTCCGCACTTTGAGCATTTTTTGAAGAATGAGCCGAACCCGCAGTTTTTGCAGTTAAAGCCCACGCTTGATGGGTTAGCGATAACGCCAGCAGTTCCAGCGATACCTAAGCCTTCTTTTTTGAGTTGTTTAGCCAACTTAGGGTCATTGACGGTGAATGTGCCGTCTTTGCCAGCCTTTAATGTTTTCACGCCATCTTTGGTTTCGATACCGATGGACTTTAATCCTGATGGTGGAATAAATCTTGTCATGCGCCCTCTCCTTTAATAAGACAAGGCGCACCTTTCGATGCGCCTTGCTTAGTGTTCTTACGATTATGCAGATGCAATTCCTGAAACGATACCTGACCAAGCTGGTGCTTGTGCCATGAATGTTCCACGGAAGTAGGTGGAAAAATCATAAGAAAATTGCGTTACCGGCCATTGGATACCCATGTAATCCTGTACATTGTAAACAGCCCAGCAATCAGAAACTTCTGAATCAGGGATTGGCAATGTGTAAGACATAACAGGAGAAACGCCCTGTGGCAACCAAGGGTGAACTGTGATGTCCACTAGCTTGCCTGTAACTTCGTTATGAAGTCCACCGATTGTTGCTCCACCGACATAGTTACCTGTTTCATCTTGTGTAAGATTTAGACGGTAGTTAGCGGTTGAGCCGTTCTTGATGGCATCTGACAACTGCTTGCGGTCTGAACCGTTGATGAGAATCTCATCTGGGTCAGCCTTAACATTGTTGTAGAGATTGTAGAAAACAGTCTGGTATTCAGCGCCCGGATTGCTTGTTGAGAACTGAGCGTTAACTGCGTTGTTGTATCCACCCTTTGTTGAAAGAAGGGTTGGGATGATTCCATCGTAACCTGTTGCATAAGCAGAGGTATCAGCAGAAGGAGCAGCAGCGCCACCTGTTGAGTAAACGAGGTTGTTGTTAGTTGTGTTGGTAGAAGCTGCGCCCTGAAGAACGGCAGTTGTACCTGTGAAGCGACCAACATAAGTTGCGTTTGTTGCGCCTGTTGTAAGACCAACATAGACCTTGTAACCAAGAGCGCCTGTGACTGCGCCAACTGTGATGTTAATAACCTGTGAACCAGATGAGGTTGTTGGAGATTGAACTGTTGAAACAACAGACTCACCAAAAGCACCAGCATCAGAAGTTACATAGATGAAGAACTGTGTTGAGGCAGCAAGTCCAACCTGTGTTCCTGTTGCGTTAACTGCTGAAGCAGTAACTGTTGGAGCAGAAAGAGCGCCTGAGTAACCAGTTGCAGTTCCGCGTGCCATAAGGAGCATACGCTCTTCCATCAACATTGTTGCGTAAAGTGTTGATGTTGAAGAAAGCTGACGAAGGTCTTGGAATCCAAGTCCTGAGAAGTTAGCATCGAAGCTAACTGAGTCAGATAGAGAGTATGTGTTGTAAGGCAGGATTAGATCATCAGCAGCATAGCTGATCTTTGGGCCACGCTCGTAAGCGATTGAACCAAATGTTGTTGTGGTGGTTTCGGTAACACCCGGAAAAATGTTTCCTACTCCACCTGTGCCTGTACCTGTGTAACCGAGGATACGCTTTACACGGTGGCTTGTGCCAACGCCTTTTTTACGAGCGATCTTGTTACGAAGAGGTGTTGGGCGTGGTGTCAAGAGCTTTGCAGGTGCTTCGAGGTCGAAGGCTGCGAAAGATGATGACAATGGAGATGTAAGGCTGATGTCCTTAGCGATATCTGCCTGTACTTGGCGTTGTGTTGCAAGTGCGTTTGTTACTGATGCAAGAGCATCAGGAGCGATTGACTTGTTAGCAACGAGTGACTCAAGAGCAGCAACAGGGTCTACTGATGCAGTTGCTCCGAGGTTTGTTGATGTTGGTGCTGAGAATGACTTTGTAAGCGCAGCTTGGTAGTCATCCATACGGACTGCTGCTGCTTTTGCGGAATCCGCATCAGCAAACAGGTCATGTGCGCGAGGCATTTCGGCCATGTTATTCCTTTCGGTTATTCGCTCTTAGAGGCTTCTTCGAGAAGGCTTTTAGCGATTTCTCGGTAGCCTTGAGCAAGTTGGGAATCTGTTGTTGCAGCAGCCTTGTTGTTGTATTCGGCTGCCTTTACAAGCAGATCGTTAGTTTGGTTTTTACCTGCTGCAATTGCGGAGCGCTTTGGGCCACCTGCGACTGCTGCTGATTTAGCCTGTGCTAGTTCGGTTTCAAGCTGAGTTGCCTTGCTCTCTGCTGCCTCAATTGCAGCCTTAGCAAGCACAACTTCTGCCTTAACAGATTCCGTAGCCAATGACACGGCCTTTTCAATGATGGCGTTTACAACTTCATCACTAAGCAGGGTTTTCTCTGCTGATTCCTCAGCAGAAACTTCTTCTGTTGCAACCTCTTCGGCTACAACCTCTGCGACCTCTTCGGCAGCAGGAACTTCGTCACCCTCAACAGACTTAATGCTTCCAGCATTTTGCTCAGGTGTAACGATTGTGGCAGTTGATACATTTGCTTGAACTGGGATTTGACCCGGCGCAGTTACATCTGGAACGGTTGTTAGACCATGTGACTGACCAACTTGGTTGCATCCGCATTGTAGGCACTTTTCAACTGTTGCTGACTTGTCTGCGCTCATGTGATGTGACTTGCACATCTTGTCATCGCATCCACCGTCAGACTTACAAGACTTGCAGCCATCACAATCGCATCCGGCGGTTGTGTCAGGCTCTTTTACCGTGTCAGCCGCAGCAGACAACTCGATTGATTCTGGCAT